>VTLG01005895.1_pt1 | contig 32743 bp, 39 predicted proteins | sample 4694571 | NCBI WGS metagenome assembly VTLG01 (sample SAMN12604809, study PRJNA352737) | marine metagenome | biome: ENVO:00000447; feature: ENVO:00000209|ENVO:00000569|ENVO:01000036; material: ENVO:00002151; isolation source: viral sequences binned using virsorter ...
AACAGTACTATCAGAACTAAAAGTATATCTAAATACAAAGGGGAACATAGAAGTTGAATACAACCATGTTCCCCCTGACGACTTTATTCAGATTATGGAAAAGAAACTAGCAGACTATGAAAATACACATATTATAGGTGCATTTCTAAAACGTGTTAATACTCTAAGTGCAGAATATTTTAACAATGTTAATAGATTACTTCCTCCCTAGAAATTTATTAAATCCTTTGATACCAAACGAAGCACTAATAGCAATCATCAAAGCGTTCTGATACCATTCAGGTAATGTGCTAAGTACATTAAACCCTCGTTGAATAATATCTTCCATACCGGGAACGAACACAAGTATAGCTGGAACAGTAAGCACTACAACAAGATACTCATCTTTCCAACTATCTCCACTAGCCTTCGCCATAGCTTGTTCCCATTCAATCTCACCAGTAGCAACTTTTTTGTGTACTTCTGCTTCGGCTACAGCCTTGGCAACCTTCACCTGTGACTTGGCCTTGGTTTCTTCTAGCTTGCTCTCCATCCAAGAGCCGCCGATGCTGCTTACTGCATTTACTATTGGTCCTATAAATGGTATCATCTTACTGTGAATCCTGGCATACCTGCTTTTCCCATATCTCTTTCAAATTTCCCTGGTCTATTAGCTTCTCCTGCCTTACGTATTTTTGTCATTGTTTCGGGAGAAGGTAAGAAACTTGTATTAGGTTTATCAGGATCATCCTTATCACGTAAAAGTGAAGTATCTACTTTTACTCTATTTGATCTAAACTGAAGTGTATTAGGTCTTTCGCTTGGTAGACGCTCTTTATCAAGGTCTATATTTAAATAAGATTCTAAAGATTTTCTTATATCTTCATCTTCCACTCTGTTCATTACTTCTTTACTAAACATAAATCCTAATACATATCTCCAGTATTTTATTTGTTCTTTTTTTACAGTTTTTCCTTTAACCAAAACATCGTGCATTATCTTAACAGATTCAGGATTGGTCATTACTTCATTTATGTATTTCATTTTATTTTGACCATGTACCCGTAAAAATAATTCTGTTGCTACAAATTTTAAACTCACTACACCCCTAGCAATAGCGTATGCTCTAGATATAAGAGAAGATACAGCCAAAGACATTCCTATTGAACCTACAGGTATTTTAGTTGTTTTCGCTAAAGATAATCTAGCTATTTCAAATAACTCTGCTAAATTATTTGTAGTTTGTCTTTTTCCGATTTTAGGAAGAACACCCATACTTGCTCTTGTGTTGTCAATAGCTTCACCGATCTTAGCTAAACTAGGCATAGCGTCCTGCATAGTTTTTCCCATCTCAATTAAATCTATATTATTTAACAATCCTGAATCTTGTAAAGATGTAAATTTTTTAAGAGGGTTAAGAATAGATGTATCAGCTACGGATTCAGCTAAATTTCTTGCATCTGTTAAGCTAAAAGAATTTTTATAAACTCTGTAAACAAGCATCCTTTCTAAATTTTCTAAAACCTCTATTTTTTTCTTTGGGTCTGATTCATTTTTATTAATTATATCCAATACTTGATCTAAAAGTGGACTACGTTCTAAATTTTTAGGAATAGCACCTACTGTTGCTTCAAATCTAAAAGCTAAATCTGGATCAATGTCTCTTAAAGTTTCATCCGCTCTTTTTAAAGCAGGTTCTGCTGCTCCTGTAGTTCGTAAAGATGGAGTTTGCACGTTTCCTTCTTTAAGTATTTGATCGACCAAATCATTAGCATTTGTAATAGATGATATTTTTGTAGCTAACTCTGAACCTTCTCCATATTGTTTTTCTATTCTTTTCTTTAAGAAAGGTATAACGTCTTTTTCAAAAGTAGAACGTTGTGCTTGTTGGGCAGAACTATCTAAGGCATTTTTAACCTCATCTCTTATCTTCATAATGTCACTCAATCCGTCGAATTGTTCCTTAGTGATCATTTTATATTTTTGCATAGCGCCTATTTGTTCAAACGTCATGTTATTAATGAAGGCTGTTTTATAACCGGGAATGTCATTACTAAGTATTCTACCAATAGTTGTTTGAAATATTTCTGCTGCTTCTTGAAAGTTCTCCCCTTCTCCAAATTTACCTATGGGTGTATTAACTCCATCATCAAACATTCCTTTAAAAACTTTACCCATTTGTTCAGGGTCTTTGAAACGAGTGAACATAGCAAACAGATTTTCAATACTTTGTTCATCAGCGAAGTTATCTGTTCTATGCGCCGTATCATGCATACGTTTTCCTAGATGTGTTTTATATGGAAGAATACGCGCTTTATAAAATTCTTTCGCATTTTCATACATTTTCTTTATAGCGTCACCATCTTCTACATTTGCAAAATGTCCATCAAGAGTGTCATCTACAGCATCAATTAACTGTTCTATAGCGTGTCCTTCTGCACTACCTCTCTTAGATGTAAATGAAGAATACAATTCGCTTCTATAAGCAAGAAGATCAGTTAATAAATATCTAGGTGGAATTTCTTTATTAATCGCATCAAAAGCAGCTAAATCATCCGTATTTATATCAGCAAGATACTCTCTGATTTTTGCATCTCTAGCGTTAGGGTCTAATGTTTCCTGTAAATCTTTACCTATTGTTTTAAAATCAAATTCAGCACCTTTGTTCGTTTTAAAAACAATATCGTCAGATATGCTTAGTCTTTGTATTCTACCGTATAACTGTTCTAGCTCTTTACCTGAAATAAGTTCTAATGTATTCATTCTAGCATTAAAAATAAGATCGGCTTGTGCATTAATCTTTCTACCTGCTTTGGTTCCTTTTGTCGTTAAAGTAGATAATGCACCAAGAGTCTTTACATCCTTTGCCATCAACACAAGAGATTCAGCATCAACTAATCTTTCTTCTCCTTTTAACGCATCATACAGATCATCATTCTGTCTTTTAGCTGTTTCAAAAGAATTTCTTAAAACTTCATCTGCTCTTGTGTTTAATTGTATTCTTCTGTCTTCTATCTGTCTAGCTGTAACTCTTCCAGCTACCAGTTTATCAACTCCGAATACTTCGCTTGCAACTCGGTCTACTGTGTCTTTTTTTGCAGCATTAGCAAAAATATGTGCTTCGTTCGCAATATCTTGTATCTTAAGTAAAGTATCTTGTCCTTGCGCTGCTTGACCGTCTAATTGTTTTTCTAAAACTCTTATAATTTCTAAAAATTCCTCGTTAGGAGGATCAGCTAAATCTGCTTGATTAAGTATCTTCCGCATACCTTCCTTTATTATACTCATTTGATTGTTTACAACTTCTTGTTGAACTTCTAAATCACTAAGCATACCTGCCATACGTGGTCTAAATTTTAATCCTAACGGAGTAGAAGCTGCTTTAAGCATTGCAGATTGTATTCCTAAACCTGTTACTTGAGATAAGAAAAATGTTAATCGCTCTCCATCTGGACCTTGATAATTATCCATCAGTTTTTGTGTTTTTTCAAAAGAGTCTTGTAGTGCCTTTCTATAACGTTTTGGTAACGATCTTATACCGTTAGCAATGTCATCAATGTACTTTATATGAGGACCGGAAGTTAACATCAATTTATTCATAAGTTGTTCTTTGTTTGACGACCATATTTCCTTCATAGGTATGCCTTGCGCCATGGCTACAGCTTTCATCATCATAGGAGACATGTCTTCTCCTAATTTAGCTCCTCCAACTTTAGCTGCTGCTGCAAAAGCAATACCAAAGGACATAGTAAAAGGCAATCTAACTAAACCGTTAGCTCCGTACAAAGACCCAGGAATAGCAAAAAACATAGCCATGTCTTCCATTTTAGTGTCTTTATAATAGTATTCTGCACTTTGCCAAGCAATAGCTCCACCAAGAGCAGAATTAAATACACCAATACCTCTTTCTACAGCCTCTTTACCTGTCTGGTATGAAGCTTTTGCATGGTTTTTGATCATAGACGAAGATGTGTCTTTTACTGAATTATATAGTTTAGGATATTTTAATACCATAAATAATCCTGATAATAAAGGAAATATTGGTGCGCCTAACTCTCCTGTTCTAAAAGCAATGTCAGTAAATAAATTTCTATGTATTTCAGGCACAACTCCAACATAATCAATAACCATGTCGTTTATTTCTCGTCCTGTTGTATCAGCCCATTTTCTGATGCCTTTAACGTAAGGATCAGTCATCTTATCAATTTCTGTTGTATCTATAGGATCACCGTGTTCTAATTTTGCAACATCGTATCCAGTTGTGCTTTTATCTGCACGTTCAAAAAAAGACACTACAGGATTAACTACGTCTTCAATCGCCCAATCTACTATATTACGACTAAGTATATAACTATATCTAGGAACAAGTTCTGTAACATCTGCAATAAATTTAGGAGAGTCTTCAAACAAACCTTTAGAAGTTCCTCTTACCAATTCTCTACCTATATTTGCAAGAGGTTCGTCACCCGCTTTAGCTCTATTTTGAAAAATGTCATCGTCTTCTGCAAGAGACTGTGCTAAAGCTTGTCGTTTGGCTTCGACTGTGCTTAAATCCGAAATGGGCGTGGGTGGTGAAAAAGTTGCTCCTCCCGGTGCATCTAATTTTTTTTGTATATTTTCTGTACGTTTTTTAAAATCAAAAGGTTCATCGTCCGTATCTGTTTCTACAGATTCTCTTTTTTCTTGATCTTCAGCACCAACCATAGCATCATATTCTTCTTCCATTTGCTTTGGCACAATAATATTACTGATGTTTTTTTGAACATCACCTAACATTTCATCTTGCGTTAATTCTTCAAAACGTTCAACCATTGTAAATGCGTTCCTTATTACATTCTGCTTTTAACTTTATCATAATTTCTGTAAATGTGTGTTAACACACCTTTAGTTAATCGTTTAGTAACTTCCGTTACTGAAGCATCTGTCAATGTATACTCTCTTTCTGGTCTTTGTCTGAGCGGGCCAGCTGCATATTTTAATATGTCATACATATTAACAATATCTCTATCAAATTTTAAACCCTCTGAGTTTTTAACTTCTAAGAAAGCAAAACTTTTCATTATATCATCACTATCTAAAATGAAATCTGTCAAGGCTGGATAGACTCTAGGATTGTTATTTAAATCTTCTTTTTCTCTTATTTCATAACCTCTTTTATTTAACATTTGAAGTAATAAAGGTGCTACCTTAGATTGAAATCTATTAATATAACTATCATATTTTCTTAGACTATTATCAGTTACTCCAATTCTATAACTGACATTTACATCTGTTTCATCGGCATTATCACGTATTGTTGTTGTAATGGTTTCGCCTTCTTTTTTACCGGGAACACCAGTTAACTCTCTTAAAGTTTGTTTGGCTCCTAATTCTAATGATTTTTGATCTTCAGGTTTTGCTGGAGCATCAGAAACTCCAGGGTCAGTAGCAAAAGAAGTAGGTTCAATAGCACCACTACCAAATCCTCTTCCTATTCCAAATGTTACTTTTCTAACTTTACGTATGTCTCTTCCAGCCCTCTGAGCTATCCTTGTAAAATCTGACATTTCACCTGTTCCAGAAAAACTTATAATTTGTTGAATTCTATCACGTTCATCTACTAATTGTAGTTCAATACCTCTCATAACAGCTGCTAATTCTCGACCTTGCGCTCTAAACAAAGACAGTATGCTGTTTGCAAAGTCAGTGTCTGAAATAGTTCTAGCACTTCCCTCACCACCTTGAGCGATAGCTGCATATGTGTAAGCTAATTGAATTTTTTCAAAAGAAATTTGTGCGGCAGCTTGTGCTAAAAGATACTGTTTACTAAATTGTCTTCCTGCGTTTTGTTCCGATTCCATTATTGCTTGAGATTTTTTCAAAGATTCTTTTTCTTGATCTATTAAAGAATTAAAACTAGGTCCGCCCGTCGCAGCTAAAGACCTATCAGCATTTTGAATTATTTCTCCAGAATTTTCCAGTTCGTCAAAAGTCTGTGTTAAGCCTTCTGCTGCATCGGAACTAACAATGTTTACTGCACCCAATATATTTGCTTTAATAGTTTCATATAAATTAGATACACCTGCTGGCAGTTTGGCTAGAGCGGCTGCACCTTCTGCTTCTAACATATTTATTTGTTGCGGTGTAAGACCGTCCACTTTAATACGTAAAGAGTTAAAAGCGTCACGTATAGATGCTTTACTTACAGTTCTGTCTGCACCTATTCTTCCTAAATCTTGTAATTCTTGAGTAAGTGCAGCACTAAGTCCTAATCTGTTAAGAATATCACTTTTATTGTTTGTGTCTTTTGCTGCTTCAACCGCACGTAGGACACCCATATCAAACATTATCATCTGCAGAGAATCAACTCTTTCAAGAGTGGTGACGATAGTGGATGAAGACTTTTCTAACTTTTTGGTCATGTCTGCTTCTCTGTCTAGTATTTTTTTAGGTACAGGAGAAGGAGGAACAGTTATTGTGGCTATGCCACCGTTTCTTGTTTTTCTCTGGATAGTTACAGGTTTGGGCATACTTGTATATCTATACATTGCGCCTAAAATACCAAAAGGATTAAGTTTTTGTGTAGAATTTTCTGCTTCTTTAGTCATAAGCACTGCAGCTCTAGCAAAATTGTTTGTAGCTACAGGTGATGTACCGTCAGTCTTAATAACTTGCATTGCTGTATCACGTATAGTTTTAACACCAAATCTTTGAATACCTGATTCTTTATCTCTATAATCTTGAGCATCGTTATTGTTAAGATTTTCTTTTCGATCAGCGTAAACAATAGGAAATGCGTTGTTGGGTATGTCTTCGTATGCTGTTTCAGCTGGCGCAAATGTAGATTTAGTTTCATTAGCAAGTTTTTCTGCTGCTCCTCCTTGTGTAACTTCAAGACCTTTTGGATTTCCAAAAAGAGCATAGTCTCTTAACGCATCAGAAAACGCATTGCTCTTGTCTGCATCAATATGTTGCCCACTCGCATCGAAAGCCCTGTTACCAAGAATAGATTTTGCTATATTATGTCTATCTGCAAGAGCTATCTGAATTCTTGCTACTTTTGCACCTTCTAAATCTGTAGCATCATTTAATCCACCAAAAGCAAATTGAGCAAATCTCACTAATTCTTTTGTGGGTATCTTTTTATATCCACCATAAAAGTCAATTAAATTGTTTAATTCTTCCATACGAACATTGTATAAAGTTAAAGCAGTTACTTGATCTAATCTTTCTCCTGTTTTTAAATCTCTTCCCATATTTTTAAGCGTGTTAGGTATATTACTATATATAAGTGAATTATTGGTTTCAGGATCAATAACCATAAAACCACCATCTTTTTCTACATTTGTTTTATTTTCTGTTTGTGCAGCAAAATTATCTAATTTACTTTTATATTTTACAGATTGTGCAAAAATATCATTAAGTTGTCCTTCTGCACCTGCGTCAGCTAATGCTGTTAAAGCACCTGCTGTTATCTTTGCATTAATAGCTTCTTTGCTTTCAAGCCATCTATTCTTGATAATATCTCCAACTGTTTTATCTAAAGGATTAGTTGTTTTAGATTTTTTAGCAGCAAGTTGTTGATCTAGTTCAGCTTGTCTTTGAGCGCCAGCAGCAACACCTCCCATTATGTTTAGAAAACCCATTACACTTCCTCCATCGGTCTAGAAATAAATCCTTCTAACATGGGTAACTCATTCTCCATCATTATGTCTTCCTCTTCAGGCATCATTTCATCTTCTGTGTTATTATCTGACATAGCATCTATATATTTCTTTTTAAATCTTTCAGGTGAAACTTTGGACATAGTTTCAAGATGCTCACCGTCTGACGGTCCTTGTGGTGGAGCCGAGTCTAACACATTGATATCCTCAAGAGCTAAGTCATCTGCTATACCAACTATATGTAATATCAATGCCGGTTTAATTATCTCTGCAACATCTACATCAAACAGACCTTCAGCCACTCCTCCTAACACATAAGAGGAAGCTATCATTTCGGCAGAAGCACCAATGTCCAGCAGTTGTGCTATAGCTTTTTGTGCATGAGGTTGAAGCATAGTTTCAACCAAAGCATCTGCAGCGTCTACCGGATTAGAAGTTAAAGGAGGTTTTTCGTAGGGAAATTGACCGGGATTAGATGTTAGTGATTGACCGGGAATAGCCGCTCCTAACACATCAGGTTCAAAATCACTCTTTGCTAATTGACTCATTTTTCTCATTATGTTTTCCTTACCCTATGGCTGTGGGACTTTTCGTATACCTGGGTGCTTCATCTGATATAGTTACGGATTGATCGCGTATTACTGACATTCCATTTCTTCTTAATTGATTTTGATAATGTGCTATTGCAGATTCAAGACGACCTTCTTGTGCCGCTTTAACTATAGGAAGTTTAGCAAGTTCTGTATACCGCCTTCTTTCATCTCTTTTTCTTTCAACAGACGTAGGTAATTCACGTTGTAGATTTTTAGTAGCTTCTCTCATAGCTCTATCTCTAGACACTAAATTTAATTTTGTTAATTTTTTATCTACAACTCCAAATGCTTGTCCAACAGCTTGCATTTGTTTTGAGGAAGAAGATGATTTACCACCTGAAAACAATCTACTTATAAAACCACCACTATCTACATCATCCATGCCTTGACCATCACCGAATAAAAAATCACTTGCATAGTTTATTGCTGGTCCAATTATTGGAATACTATTTAAAAAATCCATCTTTATATTTCCTTATTATGTGAATAGGGCATCTGTAACTGATCCTATAAGTGAATCTGCCGCTGACGTTAAAGAATTTTTTAGGAGTGATCCAATGTAACTGCCAATTTGTTGTTCAGCGTTAGCGTCTATTTCCATATCAAACAGTTCTTTAGAAAAAGAATTTTGCATGGCTGTAAGAGCCAGTTGTTGTGCGCGTTGTTGTGCATTTTCTGTATTTAGAAATGCGTAATGAATATCGTCACGATACTTTTGCCAAAGATTGGCTTGTGATGCAGTAGTTATCCCAAGTATAGCAGCAGCATTCGCTTTATTTGCAGCGTTTTGTTCTGCAGTGTTGGCTGTGTTAATAGACCTTCGCCACACAACATTCGACTGTTCAATTTGTTGTTGCATTGTACTATTAAACTTCTCTCTCGCATCCTGCAACTTAGCATTGTACTTTGCGATAGAGTTTGTTTGGTCTACGTTGAATTGATCCATAGCAGCTTGTCTGTTAGCATTGTTTGTTTCGACAGTTGCACCTAGTTGATCATAGAACTGATTGACTTGGTTTTGTGTCGTAGCATTAAACTGTTTGGCAGCGTTTGCTGCAGCTTGATCTGTAAACAGTGACTGAACTTTACTTTGATATGTAAGTGTTTCTGTAGCCTGTCTGTTGGTAAGATTAGCCATATCCATCTGAAGAAAAGACTGTGCGTTTTGTTGCGCTGCTTTCATTCGATTGTCGAGGTTTTGACGGTCCATTGCTGCGATAGTTGCAGCGTTAGCTAAAGCTGTTTGTTGTTCGTTATTTAAATTTTGTAATTGGATTGTTGCATACGCTTGTGCATCAGACTGAGCTATTGGAATACTGCTTTCCAACATAGCTTGAACCATAGCTGCAGCTGCCATTGATGAGGAACCAAGTCCTCTAGCGTTCATTATGCCTCTGGCTTTACGTACTGCTGGTGACATGTAAGGTGGTAGTTCTGCACCAGAATCAAGCGAAGCCATGAGCTGTTCTATCTGGTATTTAGTTGTAGCTTCTGCAGCAAGTGTTTGTGTTTTCGCTTCAGCTAAACTGCCACGTTCAAACATCTCAGCTTTGGTGCGCTCATCGACAACCTGATTAGGATCAATAACAGCACCTTCTGAAAGTTCTCCTTGTTGCGCTGTAGCCGTTGGCAAATTACTCTGTGTTCTTTCTACATTTTCAATAGTAACAGCATCTGGTGCGGTAGGACTATCAACTTGCGATGCGGTCTGTACCTGTGCAGCTGTAGCCGCTGCACCCGTAGCCGTTAAATCTGTTGGTCCGGTTAACAATTCATTAGTCTCAAGAGTTTGATCTGTTGGTTGATACGCACCTGCACCAAGATCAACACCACTAGTAATATCTGTTGGACCTGCTTCTGTTCCCGGTGTAATAGCACCGACTCCTTGTTGACCCATAATATCAATAATAGGTTTGTTCTGTCCTTCAATCGTGGTTATGTCGTCAGTGTCAGGAAGTGCAACATCAGTACCTGTTTCAATGTCATCTGTCGTGTCCGTTGCAGTTGTTTCTTCAGCCATGCTACTCTACCTCTGTTCAGATTTCACAGACGGATGCGAACCGTTGTGCATGTGATATAAATTATCTAAATTTTTATGTACTACTCTCATTTCAGTCCTCAATTCTGATATTTCTCTATGACTTGCTTCTAACTTTGCTGGAGATAAAATGGTAGAAAACACTTTGTTTTGATGTTTTATTACTGCACGATCCGCATCTGCTTGATCAATACGCGTATTGATATCGTTCAGCGTCTTCTCTATTTGAGCTATGTCCTGAATGACTCTAGACAGTTGAGACTTTACTACAGCAAACGCACCGGCTAGTGAGGCGAGTAGCGTACCAAACTGTACAAGTTCTCTAATACCAAACTCCATATTACGTTACCGCTGGTCCAGATGTTGCTGCCCACCAAAGAAACCAACCAATGCTACCGGCAATAATGACAACAGCTAGACCTTTTGCAATCTCAAGCAGTATTATTTTTCTTTGCTCTGCACGTTCTTCTGCTTCTATCTTTTTTTGTTTTTCACGTTCTTTCTTATCAGCAATTCGTTTCTTACGTTCATCTAGTATTAATTCCCAAGTAGTTTTCTCTCCTGGCTTAGAAGGCCATTTTGAATTAATTTCTACTTTAAGATCGTCAAGTTGTTGTTGTAGTTGTTTCTCTTCTATAACAGCTGCAGCAGCAGATGACATTGACGTTTCTGAGCCATCGTCTTTAGCACGTTTCTGTAGTATGCTTTTATTTTTCTTACCTATTGAACTACCGGGTTTGTGATTTTTATTTTTTTCATGTTGTTCTTTAGCTTGAAACAATCCATCTAAACCATGAGCAATGTCTTGAACACCTTTAGCAGACTTCACTAGCGTCTTAGTAGCTGCGATTGCAGCAGCTATGGTAATTGGATCCATAATACTACCTCGCTCTAGCCTGTGCTACACCATTACCACCAAATGGATGCTCTGCAAATGCTAAATAAATAATTGTATCTTCATTAGTCATGTTAGAGTTGTTACGCTGCTTGAATCCATTTGCGGTGAAATCAAGCGGAAGACCTGTAGCACTCCCGTCGCCAACATCGGTATTTGGAGAAAGATAACCATCTACAGCATTAAAGGGGCTTCGCGCAGAATCCATCAAGACCCAGTTTTCAGAGTCATTTATGTTTTTCATAAGTAACCAAGCTGGTCTAAAACCAGATGCGCCGTCATCAATAACCACATAGGATCCATCAGGATCATTATTTCCTGAATATGTTCCAACACCAATTAGACCGCTTGTTTTCTGAAAGATAAATGCAGAGTAATCCGCTGGGTCGTTAGCACTGCCCCCATTAATCGTAATCGTCCCATTACCAAACGCTGTAACTTGGTCGGTTACTGATGACTCAGCAGTTGGATTATTAAGTTCCATGCCGTAAATAGTGCTGCCGACAATCCCAACAGCCGCCCAATCTCCACCACTAGTATGTCTTTTGATTATGGCAAAATCAGCCGCACCTGTTAATCCAGTTGCCAGCGTCTGATTACTTGAGTTGTTACCCGTGTATTTAAGGATTGAAATGCCCGTTCCAATACTTGCCCTTGTTGGATAAATATTTGCACTAGCAAATGCTGTCGTTGATGCAGAGCCATTTCTGAACACACTGTTATTTGTAGGCGTCTGTCCCGCCGAGTTGTCAGCGGTAGGTGCGCCACCAGCTTTCCAGCACCATGCAACGTAGGTTCGACTAGAAACATTCAAACTGTTATTACTTCCAAGCGTAAACCCATCAGTGTTAAAAGCTGTTAAGGTTTCAGAATTGGTGTCGTCAGCACCATTACTGTTAGTTTGTAAAAACTTTGTTGCTCCACGCACACTATCAAATAACATATGTGAACTGTCATGAGAGCGACACTTTATCCACACAAAATCAGGCTGGAATTCAACGCCAGTGATTTCACGAGCGTTAGCTGAATATAGATTTATGCCGTAAATTTTACCACTTGTAGCAGTTTCACTACCATTACGACTTTCTACTCTTAGTTTCCAATATCTATGTGTGCCATGACTGCCAGAAAAAGTTTTTATAACTTCTGTACTGCTGGATTCACCACCATCTGAATATGTTACATCTTGGCTTGTATCAGTAAAATCAGAATTATTGTCAGAGTAAAGCACTGACCAAGTACAGGCTTGGTTATTACCACCGCCATTATCCATAAATATCCCTACTGCACCAACAACCTTTGCTGATCCAAGATCAAAAGATAGTTCTCCACCAGTACCATCAACTCGTATCCCTGCGGTAGAACTATTATTATCAATTAGTTGGGAAGCATTAAAACTAGAAACATTTGTACCATTGCTTGTAACACCAGAAGCTGTATGACGACTAGATGAATCTACTACCGCACCTTCATACGTAATAGTTTTATAATGATCACTTGGTTTCGTCACAGTCGGCGCTGGAAGATTGGCGGTGTTAAGAGCTTTAAAGCCGCTTGATGGAGTATCAGTAAATGTTTTCTGTCCAAAATTAATTGTTATGTTAGGGTTTGAGCCTCTAAACATAGTTGGCATGTAAGGTGGAGCTAGTCCTGATGTGATTGTTACTTGGCTTGAACCATTTTTAAAAAATTGGATTTCATTGTCATCAGCATTTAGTTCAACGGTTATCCTGTCGCCAGCCGAATATGTAGCGGGAGCGGTACTAGAAATTCCACTGCCGCCAGCCCCTCCACCATTATCGTTATATATTTGACCATCGTCACAATAAGTCATAGAGACACCTACTTCTCCAGGCAAAGTGTCACCGGAGTAATTTATTATATTAGAGGCAGAATTTGTTCCTTGAAGAACGCCAATCCAAGAACCTGAGCCGCTATTAAGCGTAGCCTCCCAATGCCACTTGCCGCTTTGAATAACAAAGCTCCCGCGCACCGTTTGCGTTGCCCCAGAGGATGGCATTGCACATCTTAAATTACCCTCAGAAAATGTATTGTTGGGACTTGATGCTAATGGATTCCAAGTGCAGTAGTTTCCAATCGTCTCAGCATCATCAGTGCATGTGTCGGTGACTTGGTTAGCTGCACCCATGCTGACACTGCTAAATGAGTTGTTGTTGCTAAATGTAATTCCAAGATAACTATTGTCGTTTCCTTGTCCCCCACCGACAGTGACTGTTTCTGTATGACTTTCTGAACTGGTGAATGTGTAGTCTGCGACAACGAAAGCATTATGAGTTGTTGAGGAGGATGTTATATTAAGGTGTTCAGCCCTTTCTGTAGCATCTGACCATGAGTATCCCGTTATGTTTGGAGGAACTCCCGCTGAATCTTCTAGCGCATAAAGTGCTACATCGCCAGTTTGACCTATTGTAGTTACAGCTTGTGTTGACCAACTGCTGCCAGTGTTACTGTCTATTGATATGGGCTGACCAGCATCCAACACACGCCACCAAGCAATACCAACAAATTCCATGTTATTGTTGCCGCCACTAAACTCTACAACAATGTTCCCAGTAGTGTCAGAAGGCTTGGCAACAGACCAAAACTCCATGACGTTTCCTGCCCCTGAATTTTTTCTAGCTATAAATGTTGCGGTACTACCTCCCACTGTTAAAGTGCTAATGCTTCTTGTTCCTGCGTTTGCTCGTCCACCACCCGCTGCAACAACAATAGTGCGGTTACTTGCGGCGTCTCCTAATGTTGCACCTGAAACCGTAAATGTCTGTGCCGCTGAACTAAAAACTTGTGAACCCAAAAATGAAGCAGTTGGGTTTGTCGTAGAGTTACTGCTTTTGCCCAACAAGTTCGTATCATCAAACTTTAAATGAATACCATTAGTTCCAAAATCAGTTATATTTTCACTAGGGCTTTTTGGAACCCATACACCGTTACTGTCAAACTCTCCTAATTCATTATTTGTAAGTTTGTTTTCAGAATCAACTGTGGTCGTAGTTGTTGACCCGTCTACAAAAACAAACTCTGCCATATACCCATAGAGATCATTTACGTTGTTTCCGTCTTGACCTATGTAATGTCTGTTGGCTGAGTTTATGCCTACTGCACTAGCATAGTCCTGTGACGAATAAGTTGGTGAAGAAGCCTCTTGCCGCACCCCATTTATATAGATCCTCTGACGCTCTGTGCTTGTGCTATTGCTAGAATTCATCACACACAAGAAATGATACCACGCAGTAGGATCACGCAAGACTGCTGATGTCTTCACTTGATAGGCGGGTTCTCCAACCCCACTATCATAGTCCCGCATCTGCAACTGATTTCCAGATCCACTGAGAATCTCAATGTACCCTGTATTACTGCCATCAATACGGGACGCAAAAATGTACTGCGTTGTATTGATGCTGAATCCTTTGAGCCAAAAACTACAGGCCCAAGTCTCCTCTGTTCCAGCAACAAAAAAATCTTTATCAAGATAGTCAGCGGAGCCATCTAGGTAGACAGCGTTCTCAATGACATACCCAGATGTCGCAGATCCGAAGATCATGGCTGGTGACCATATAGGCATTATGCGAACGCCAACTGCGCGGCACCCAACTGAATGGACCCGCTTGCTTTAACTACATACGGCACGACATCAACTGCTGACGCCGCCGTTGAAATTGTCAATCCCGCTCCTCCCGCCGTTTCGTAATCGGTGCCAAGGGCAAGCGTTCTACTTCCCGTTCCATCTTGGATGATAATAATGAACCCAGACTGACCAACAGCTTCTGTTGATGGATTGTCGAGCGTTACGTTGCCTGTGAAAGTCAAAACAAAATTCTGATACGTTTGAAAATCCAATGTGGTATTACCAGAAATTGAAGCTGTTTGCGTTGAACCAATTGCCGCATGGCTAAAACTAGTAACTTGGTTTTCATCAATCGCAAAAGCTACAGTGGTGCCAACCGTGGAACCTAAACCAAACACTAAATCATCAGCGGAGTCGTCCAGACCTATGTAAAAATCTTGAGCGTTACCATCAAATACAACTTTGGTATCTTCAGCGGTTCCATCTCCAACGGTGACAGCGGCGGCTGGGAATACTACGGCTTGGTTCTCATCAATTGAGATTGCCGGTGTGGTGCCAACCGCAGATCCAAGACCTATAACAAGATCGTCCGCAGAATCATCCAAACCTATGTAGTAATCTTGAGCATTACCATCAAACACAATCTTCGTATCTTCTGCTGTGCCATCACCGACGGTTACCGCTGCTGCTGGGAAGGTCACCAGTTGGTTCTCATCAACGGCTATCGCTGGGTTGGTGCCCACAGCGGAACCAGATCCAATAATCAAGTCATCGGCTGAATCATCTAGGCCAACGTAAAAGTCCTGAGCGTTACCATCGAAGACAATCTTTGTATCTTCTGCGGCACCAGATCCAATCTGTATTGCATCAGAGACGTACAGCTTTGCAAAGGCGTCAGTTACAGCAGCGCCAGATCCTGCGCCGTCACAGAAGACAACCGATGAGTGCCCGTTTGGAATGGTAATCTCAGCACCAGAACCCTGCTTTATAACTACAGAGTACGGGCCGCTGGAACCAGAGTCCGTTGTCGAGTTAACAAAGATAAAGTATGCCGTCGTCGTGTTTGGCGCTATGGTCACAGTGTTGTTTGCACCAAGCGCCCCCGTAAACTTAATGACGCGGAACATTCCATCCTGAAGGTTCTCTGTCCCAGAGTCTGGGGAAGCCTCCCTAACAGTTAGGGTATGTGTGGTTCCGGTTATTGCGACGGCTTTAAAGGAGGCCACGCGATCTAAGATGTCCAAGTTAAAGTTGGTCGTAGTTCCCCACGATCCTGATTGATCACCAGACCCGATCTTCTCAATGCCAAAGTTTGTTGTATATGTGCTTGCCATTTTTACCTCACGCTGCGTCTCTGCTGCCTATGGGAACCCAGCCCGGAGACTGATCAGGAACGATAGGTTGCCATATAACCGGATAGTTTATTGTCCCCGAAATTGAAATACCTGTCACACCAACAACCATGCTGGCTGGAGTCACCGTACCAATCGCACTGGCGGCTTGAGTTCCTGTCGTCGCTACTGCAATTCCCGTCCCCTCAACAACCGATTCAGTTCCTGTGGTACCTGCCGCCTGAACGCCGGTTACCGAGAAAGAAATACCACCTGTAACATCAAGGGTTCCAATAGAAAAACTAGCTGATACGCTCCCTACTTCTGTTGGCGATACGACCGCCTTTCCAGAAACTGTGTAACCCGTTCCAATAGCAGAAGCCGCCGACACACCCGACTCGACTATTGTAATTCCCGTGCCTTCGCCAACACTGTATGTGCCAAAAGAAAAGATTGCCTGCACCGCAGACGGCGACACTGTTACTCCCGCACCTTCTACAACCGTAGCGCTATTAACAGCGCCCGCCATAGATAGAGAACTAAGACCCCCTGTGTTCCACGCACCTTGGTTCCAGCCAGACCTGCCCCAGCCGGTACCAAAGATAATGGTTACAGAGGACATAAACTACGCCAATCTTATAATGGCGTTGTTCGCATCATTAGCAGGATACTGAATGGTAAAGTCCCCAGAACTAGAGGACTTGTTCCCACCAAAATCTAACACGCACACAGATGGCTTTGCTGCGTGGTTCACTGTTGCGCCAGTGCCTGCGGTAGACAAAGTGTAGTTATATATAACGGCAACCCGTGCGTTAGATATGGTGGAAGAACTCCATGTCGTATCGGCAAAGTCAAGAAACGCTGTAGGAACCGCACTGCTGTTGTCCGATAACCCAAGAGTAACGCTGGTCAACGCTTGCCCACCAGCGGTGTAGTTCGTGCCGCTGACTTCGTTCGTTGCTGTATAGCCAGTAAGGTCCTCGTTTGCATCTGTGCGGCTAGAAGTGAACATTGCAATATAAAAAGTATCTGCGGCTATAGTACTTGAGGTTCGCGTGTGCTGAACCCAAAAATGAATACCTGCGGTAATCTCTTGCTTATAAGAACCGCACATTGCTTGGTTGATTGCCATTAGAGTCTCCTTATGATCTCAGCTTCGTTGTGGAGCCCTTCTTTCTTTAGGACGTTCCACAGGGTTGTACGGTCACTTTGCACGGCCCTGTGCATATATTCTGCAACCACTGCTTTCACCTTCTCGCGGAAGGCAAGGGCCTGTTCACGCACATGCGGCGGCGCATCTTGAGAGATATGGACAATCTTGTTAACGCACATCTCTGCTATTTCTTCAGGAGAATGTCCCCTGTTCTGGGTAGTATGAACAGTAACCGGGCCAATTTCTCCGCTTCCAATTGATCCTTCTAAACTCATGTTACCGGAATCCTAAGTTGTCCTGAGCGATATACATCTTTTCTATCACGCCCTTCGCCTAAGTTTTTGAGCCTTGGCAGCGTCTCCTGATAACGCCCCTGATAATAACTCAGCAACTCTGTGTCGCCTTTCATAAAAATGTACGCCTCCACGAGCGCGGCATACAGCAAAGAGTCGTAAGCATTGCTTGAAAGCCATGTTGACGTGTTTGTAGCAGACAAACCATCCGGCGCGTAAAAATAATGAAACTCCATCGTGTACGCTGCATCGGGCATCGGAGCCACGATAAGGTTGGTATCATCAAAAATTGCGTAAAACTTTGGCTTACCTTTCTCAGTCGTATCAGGGTAGGACTCTTGAATGAAATTAACGTCCTTGTTTAAAAGAAAGTCATAGGTATTCGACGACACAACCGATAAAGAAAACGGCGCAAGGAAATCATTAGGCAACGCAAGATACTTGTTGTCGGCATTAAGCGTTCCTTGTTGGTTTCTCCTGAACACTGGCAACTGAACATCAAGCAGAATCCGTTGCTCTGCATTTTTGATGAACCGATCTATCTGAGAAACAAAGACCGTTTCTTCGTAGTCTGTGTAATCTTTAATGGCCTGAACTAGCGTTGAGTATGTTAATGCCATAATATCAACTCGTCACAATGGTCACTGTGCCAATAGCAGAATCAATCTGCATCGTTTGCATGCCCTGATCGCCCAAGACTTTTGCGCTGTTACCGTCCCCTACCGGGTCCCAAGAAAACAACCCCCGGCCTGCTGTGCCCCCATTAGGACGAGGATCAAACAAAGCCTGCGGATCACTGATAGGGATAGTGCCTACCCAATTTTGTGGCTGATCAGGGTCAAAGACATCTTTACCCACCCGCAACCCAGTTCGTATTCCTTTTTGCACTTCATAAACAAGATCACTCAGCGGATATCGAAAGCCTGTTTTGTCACAGTACCCGTAAGCATACTTGCCCCTCGCGTATGGATAACTCATGCCGAGTAATACTCTGCTAGAGGAATTAGACGGAACGGCGTCTTAACCCTGTTTTCTTCTGCGGCTAGCTCAAACTGCTCATCATATATCTGTTTGAGCATACCTACGCGATCCGAAACTTCCGGTTTCTTGAGAGCAATATAATACGCAAGACCGGCTACCATAGCCGGGAGGAACAACGCAGGAATATCATAGTTGTTAGAACCTTTGATGCCCGTATCAGTCATGCGCCTCACGCGCCAATACACAAACTGTGCGCTAGTAAAATCACTGCTTGCTGTTGGATAAACATGAATAACGGGGGCATCGCGTTGCCTATCAACCCAATACTGGTTTGGGCGTCCCTCCTCTAGCTTGTCAGGGATCGTTGCGTATGTAACAGGAGACACCCGTGAGATACTTGAGTCGATCTGCAAATTTTGAGTGCCCGGATTTGTCCGAACAACCGCTTCAATGATATCAATCGTGTCTGCGTCAAGCGTGTACTTTTGCGTGCCTTGCGTAAAGTCGAAGTATTTCTCTTCAATGCACCACAAGTTTAGCCCACGGTTCTGCCACTCAAGGCCCATAAGGTTAAGGCTGCGCCTCGCGGTTTTAAGATCGTACCCTGTACGCATCTCCAGACCACAACGCTCAAAAGCCTCTTCGGCCATCTCGTTTATATCAAGGTTGAAAGTGGCAGTCGTCTCAACAGCCATGGCGGGTTACTTGTTCTGGTTGTTGTAGCGGCGGTTATACGAACTTGCAGGACCGCCGCCTTGCATACCACGCTTGCGCTTGCTGAGTTCAGACATATCCTCGCCAGCCTCACGCACTGACATAGATCCTTTGCGGCCCATCTCTCCAGCCATTGTGCCGCGACCACTCTCAGCCAAGCCACCGGAATACCCACCAGCTTCCATAAGCACCTTGGAATCGTCTACTCTGGGGACACGAGTGCGCCCACCCATAGCCATTCCATCACGCATGTCTCTCATCATTTTGCCCTCCTACGCCATGGGGCCGTAAGTAAACAGGCCCTTGGTCTGCCTGATTACATTACCGCCTTTGTTGTTGCCATAGGCCGCGACACGGCGCTGCTTGGCTTCCCCGACATCGCCACCCGTGCTGTCAACTTCAACGGGCATGCTGCCATACGCTTCTTGGTTGCTGACCTTGTTCTTGGAGGCCGTCTTCGGATTTAATGTCGGCATCAGGCTTTCCTCTTCCTTGAACCCTTGTCCATGGTCTTGACCGCTGCAAACTTTTTACGGCCCATCTTCTTCTCCATGCCTTCGCTCTCGCGGCGGCGGGAACCCAAGTTTCCTTTAGCCTTGTTACGTGAGCCTAATGACTCATCCAGACGAGCATTGAACCCCTGTTTCTTTTTTCCAACAGGCTTCTTCTTTGCCGGGCCACCCTTCGACATAGCTTTCTTCGGGGGACGGCTACCCTTCTTTTTAGTAGCACTTTTAGCTTGCGCCATCATTCTATCTCCTTAGACAACCTTCATCACAATTGCAAAAAGCCCCGATACAATAGCAATATTGAACGCCCAACTCATCAACTCAAGACGAGCCAGACGCTTCTCTATTGCTTCCCACCGAACAGCACATTCTCTCTCATGCGCCATAAGTTCAGCAGCCAACTTACTGTCAGCCATCAAACATAAACGTGGCTGAGGTAAGAAGGTCTACATCTACTGGCATGTCAAAGCTCATGCTTGTAGCAAACCGTATTCCAGATCCACCAACGTCAGGGTAATTAACCACCCCGTCGCCTTGACCGGGATTAAAGGTAAGCAACGCACTGCCTGCCGCAGAAGATGTCGCGCCATCCTCAATAGCAATCTCTGCTTTAGCGGCATTTGCAGCTTGCACCATGTACCAGTTCTTGAGGCGCGTATTCTGATTGTTAATCATAATACGAATACCAGCTATCACGCCTGCGCTTACGTTATTGCTATCAGAAGCTGACGCTTTAATTGAGGACACGAATCTAAAAAACTTAGATCCAGTAGCCGTGCCAGAGTTCGGCCCTGTAATGTCTTCGGTTTGCACTGCGCCATAAACATCAAGGCCACTGACAGTGAACGTAATTGCACTAGAGTTTCCATCAGACGTAATATTTATTTGGCGGCACAAACTACCAAAATCTACATGACCGGCATTGTCGCCAACAGTTACAGCATTTGTGGTACCGCTGCTAAACACCATGTCCACACGAGAAAACAAATTTACAGTGTAGACACTAGCGGCATTAGGCCCCGTTAAGGTTTCCGTTACTTCTAGCCCACTTCCGTTCAGCCCTTTAATTGTAAAGGTCAAACTTGAGTTGTTGTTACTAGAAGAAATAGAAACCCTTCGAGGTGAAGACACGCCAAAGTTTACACGCCGCTTTCCACCGATCTCATCGGAGTCTGCGCCGTTAATACTAAGCTGCCCTGCCACGCTCTGAGATGTGCAGATGCCGTCACCATCACCAGCCGTTGCCATGCCACCATCAAGCAGCATATAGAACTGGTCATCGGTTAACGTAGCTGCATCTCCACAGGCATCAGTATCTGCCGCAGGGTTGCTCTTGTTTTCCGCAGAACCTGAGTAGGTGTAAGTGAATGACCTTAAACTAGTCATCAGAACCTCCTTCCAGTTCTTTAAGCGTAGTTCGTATTTTGCTGATACAGGAAGGTAAGCCTGACTTCACCAGCGTTTGTTGATGCTGAATTGGTCACGTTCATTCTTACATCCGTGGTCCCAACATCTTCCCACGCCAACGCGCCACCGGCTTTTGTCGTTGGGTACTGCCGACCAGCAGTGGTACCAATGGTATAAGCATTTACAAATGCCGTAGCTGAACCGCCCACCTTACCGACACTAATGTTAGTCGAGGTGTTAGCCGCAGTTATGATATCAAAAATGATATCAATAATCTGCGAATTGGCTGGAATAATTACATCCGTGGTTCCTGCTGCAATGGCACCACCCGAAAGGTCAATTGCGTGGGACTGTGCCATAACAACTTGTCCGACATTCTTCATGTCGGTGCCCACCACTGTTCCGGTAGTTTCTTTGATGGTTCCCGCTTTAATCGGGCCTGAGAAAGTCGTCGAACTCATTTTATTCTCCTATGAGAGATAAACCCCACCGTCGTCATAGCGTCTGCTGGGTCAGTCGATAGGGTCGGTAACACCCAGAAAAATGAGGGCCTGCGATCCCTCTTACTGTAACGGTAGGCAGTTTATCCTAGGACCGCCTGTGTCCTTACAGCTTGCCTAGACTAGCGCTGGGGCGCTATCCCAACTAAACCACCATCTAGGCCAAAACAATAAAGGGGGGCGCAATGCCCCCCTCTATAATTAAGCAGCACCTTCGCAGCCGAAGATACCAAGCGGATCGGAAACACCAAACGAATAGCGCTCCCGTGCCTTGTAACGCACGTTGCCCGTGTCGAAGTCGCCGTCCATAGAAGTCTGGAGCGGAACACGAGTAAAGTGTTTCATGCCGTTTGGAACATCGGTAATGAGATACCAAGAGTCACTGTCGGTGAGATAGTGGTTCACCGAATAACCCTCAGGAATAGTCCCGTTGTTCTTAATGGCGTTGATATCATTGTCAGCCGTACCAGTGCGACCATCCGAATCGAGGATGCGAGTAGCCACAAACATATTATTCGGCGGGACAATCAACTTACGCGGGCGAGCAGCAATCAACAGACCCTTTTCATCCACATAACCGGCGATCTGAATAACAGCAGCTTCAAGGCTGGTCTCATTCAAATCGGCCTGAGTAGTCGGGGTGTTGGAGTTGGTGCCGCCAGCTACAGTCGGGTGAGCCGTGTTAAACAATGACACGCCATCACCAGAGTTGAAGTTGTTGACAGTTGGGAGACCCTGATTGAGAGGAACCGCAGCCTTCACCTGCTTGGTGTAAGCCATGGCCCTTGCCAATGCTTTTGTATAACGCGCTGAAAGCGAATCATACAAGTTGTCCTCCATAGCCTCCTCCGTAATGGCGAAGCCCATGGCAATGGTCTCGTTGTTGTAACGAACAGAAAAACTTTCTCCTGCGGTATCGTAGGAAATAGCTTCTCCTTCAGGTTTAACCGGAGCTTGCCCGAAGCCCGTCAGCTTGACCTCCTCTTCAAACGAACGATCAGAGGTCTCCGTTTCGTAGATCTCGTCACTTTCATTTTCGTAGGTTTCATAGGTCATGCCAAACAAGGCATTGAGGCCGGGAAGAAGCTCCTTCAGCATTTGCGCTCTTGAAATAGCCATCTATCTAGCCTCCTACGCCAACGTGCTCATATCGTACTGATGCACGCCCGGATTCCACGTTACAAGAACGTCGGGAAATGCGTCAGTCCAATCATTATTGGGCGCGTCATAAAGCCCAATAATACGAACAGCAAGGGTTGCAGTGGTAGCAGCGTCCGCATCAACGGTCATCTTGCTCTGCTTACTTAAGTCGAGCGTGTTGACCGCCGTGATGTTCGTCAGCGCAGAGTTCTTCCCTGCGTCTGCTGAGGTCATCGCGGCGTCTGCCTGTACCTTGAAGACAGCGCGAGGGTTGTCCCAGACAAACACCTGAACATCAGAGTGTCCAGAAGCAGTCATTGCACTAGCTACAAGATGGTTTGAAAACGTCAAAGCCCCCGTGGTTCCGTCTACATAACGAAACCCGCAGGCAACACCGATGGGAGTGTTGGTTGCCGAAAACGTAGTCGTTGGGGTGGCTGCGATAGCCGTCGTAACACCGGCAGCGAAATGTACGGGCTGACCCGCAAAAATCGCGTTGGTATTATTAGATCCCAAAGGATACATGGTTTGACCACTGGTATTGTACCCTTGACCAAGTATTCCGACTTGAACCATCCCATAAGGCGCTTCTACTGAACCAGCCATGATTCAATTTCTCCTTACGAAAAATGGAGAGCTATTGCCCTCCGTTGCCAAAGTCAACCCGCGTCTTCCTCTCCGGTTGTAAGAGAGGCATACGTGGATCTTGCTCCCGCATGAAATTAGAATCCACTGCTGCCATTTGTTGAGCAGCTAGATCCCTATAGTACGCAGCACGTTGTTCACTTTTCTCTTTTGGCATTTTGCAAAGAAGCAATCCGCCAACTTCAATGTTTCCGTCTTTTCCAAAACGCGAGTCTACATCCGATTGGATACAAAGCTCAGGATGGTCTTCAGCCCTACAGGGCGTCCAGCCACCACGAAACATCTTAGAGACATTCGTGTTGTCAGCGTGACCAACTATAGAAGTGCGTATCCACCTAAACACCCATCCCTCTTGCGGGTCAGGATTGGGTAAAATAGAAGGCGGAACCCACCCGGTTTCTGTGCGCGACTCTAGTTCGCGTGTTTCATGCTCTCGTCTAGTCCGAGGGTCATCTACCATGCGCCATATCCTTTGCTACTTGATTAGCATATTGTTCCGTTGTCACCCCTAGTTTCTTGGCGAGATCAACTTGAGATTGTGTCAACGTAACCTTGCGTGGCGCTTTCCCTGCCCGTGTTGCAGGGGCTACCACGGATTTTCGCGGCGCTTCCTCACGAGAGGACTCACCGCTATCGAAATGATCAGGAAAGACTTGCCTTACCCGCTCGTCTATACGCTGGTAGTAATCTTCAGACTGCGGAGATATCCGCTCATCCACCACCAGCTTCTCGTGTAGACCATACGCGAATGAGGTCATTTCTTTGTCCTGACCAAACCACGGATTCTCGCGCAACCATTCGATAGCACGAGGATCTGGAGGGGGAACATACTCCTGCTGCTGAGGCTGTGCCTGAGCTACTGGAGCTTGCTCCCCTTGTACCGGGCGCATCTCTTCTACACTGCGCCGGGAAAATTGTGCGTCGTTAACCCGCTTCTGAGCATCCACGATACGGTCTGTGTCTCCCGCCTCGTAGGCTTCCCGGAAATCTTTTTCCGCCATCTGAAGCTCAGTATCCGTTTTTGCTTCAGTAGCTTTAAACAGGGCCTCGTTCCCTCTTTGCAACAGGCCTTTTAGTTCGCGGTTCTCTTGCACAATACGCTGCGCATGAGCCACTGCTTCTTGGTTCTGGCGCTCTGCCGTCTCTCTAGCACGGCGTTGCTCGTGAAACTCGTACTTCAAACGCTTAATGCGTTTTTGTACACGATCCGAATATTGCCCAATCTCATCTTCTGAGATATCAAAGTCGGCTGCTGCTTCCTGATCACGTGGAGCAACACGATCCTCTTCGGGAGTATCATCAACCACTTCAACCTCTACGTCGCTTTCGGTTGCGACTTTTACCGCTTCATCAGCCATCACGCCCTCGCATATCCACGCGGATCATCAACAACAGCTTCTACGCCGTCATCATTGATCAGCCTAAACTCTTTACCATGTATTTTAATACGTGTCCCCTGAAAAGCACGAAAGAGAACGAAGTCACCCTCTTTGCACCATGGCCCCGATGGGAACCGCTTTTCATCTTTGTACGCATCCGGCCCCATCTTAATGACGAAGCCAACAATACTGGCAACAGTTTCTGTTTCCATAGCGTGATCTGTTTTGTAGATACCGCCAGACGTTTTCTCTTCAACCTCTGGCATGCCAATCAACAACCTATAGCCTTGCGGCTGAGGAAGCTGAGTGGGCTTTTCCTTTTTCAATTCAACCACTTCAGACATATTGTTCCTCATTGCACGTTGCTTTCAAAAGGGGCAACGGTTCCCTTTGCGCTACTCCTCCTCGTCTTTATCTTTAACAAGGTCAAGGAGTTCACGTTCTGCGAGAGCTATCCCATCAATGCGGCCTACCATTCTTTGGTACTCCGAATAATCTTTTGCGCCTCCTGTCGCAAGGTGATCCGCCCCTTCGTTTAAGTATTCACGAAGACGCTTCTGCAAAAGGACGGCGAGGTCTTGAACATCCATTAAGATTTGCTCTTGTTAATCTTTGCCCAATACTTCTTGGCCTGATCAGGGTACATGCGGTCCCCTTCTAAAGTGACCAAAGGAATGACGTTCTTTTTTGGCGCAGCCTTTTTGGTTGTGGACTTCGCCTTTACGCTACCAACCGAAACAAATGCTTCGTTTACATCTGGGGTAGATGGGTCATCAGCTTTATAATGCCCTTTTGCCGTTCTTGCTCTTTTACGAGCAGGTTCCTTAGCCATTAGTCTTTTCTCCCTTCATTGTTTAGAACTGCCTTGGCTATCTCAACACCAAGCCTAGCCCCCTCCATCTTTTCTTTCTCTGCCAATTGAACGCCTTCAATCTCTCCCTCTAAGACCTCGCTGGCAATCTTTGCTCCAATTTGCGCACCCGTAATGCGCTCGTTAGATTCAATTCTTTCGCGCTCACGCGCATCAAGCATTTCCGCTTTATCCATTTCCACATCAGCCCTGAGCTTATCTGCCATGGCTTTACGCTCAACTTCCATCCGCCGAATATTAAGCTCCTCCTGAGCCTGCTGAACAATTGGATCTTGCGCTTGCTCCATGGCCTGCTGTTGTTGAGCCTCAGCTTGACCTTTCTGCAACAACTTCGTTGAAGCCTGAGCCAACAGCATAGCCAGTTCTTTCTCCACGTCTCGCGGCAATGGCTCCCCTTCTGGCGGAAGCGGCACGCCCATTTGTTGTTCAATTTCGTTACGATACTCAAACGCCAAATGTTCGCGTATGTGTGTCTCTGCTGCGGCTTGAATGGCCCCTGCTTGTGGAGACTGAGAAACAAGCTGCATGATCTTGGGGTCCTGCAAAGCGTTCATATGAACCGTAATATGTGCTTTATGATCTTGATAGGAAAAGGCCTTTACAGGCTTACCGTTGATAATGTTCTCATTCTCAGTAACTGGATCAGTTGGCTTCACATCATCTTTATCGGGAACAATCTTATCAACATCTTGAAGACCCATTGTCATCAGCATCTGACGATGAAGCTCAGGCAGATCATACATTTGCGGAGCTTGTGCAGCTAACTGTAGCGCCGCTTGATACTGCATAACCCGCTGCGCCATCGTTGTCGCGTTCGGATCAGATACTGGAATAATATCTACCCGATCATCAAAGTCTTCAGCCCTAACCGCGCCAGTTTCATAGGCGTACTCCGCAGGAAGAAACGTCTTGATAAGGTTGGCAAGGATGCCAAACTCTTTGCGCATCGACGCATGAAGCCGGGCCTGCACGGCAGACATAACTTTCATGCCGCGCTCTATAATGGCAAGAGTAGTGCCAACAGGCGCTTCGTTGTTCATGTCGCTGATCTTCATATCAGCCAACGAAGCGAACCTTCTTCCTTCTTCTACAATATTCCCTAGCAACTGGTAGAGAACCCCACTGGGTTCTTTGTAGGGCATAAAGGTGATATTGTCCCGAATAGCGCCTCCGGGCACATCCACATCCCGAAACTCGCCCGGCATGATCGGGCTATCGTCACCCTTGATCCTTAGCCCCCGCGACTTCAATCCAGCTGGTAAATTCGACAAAGTGCCTGCGTCAACAAGCTGTCGGAGTATGGAAGTTGCAGATTTTGTCAGACCGCCAATGCAATGAATCAAACCGTAACCATAAAATCCCAAAGACGGCAAATATTTGTAATGAACAAAGTGTAGTATCTTTTGCTTGTTAGGATCTGCCTCTTCCCAGTTTCGATAAACTGAAAGAATCTGTCCAGAAGACTTATCAATAGTTACCACGTATGGCAGCGCTATACCTGTAGGCTCGCCATCACGCTCATCCTCGAACCCTTCGATGTCCAGATCAACGTGACACTCAAGGAGCGTGTAACGATCATCGTACTCGAAGTCAGGGCGCTCGCCCTGCAAAGAATTATATTGCTCCTGCACCTTGGTATAGTCAGGAGATGGGTTGCCTAAATCAATATCCCTATAGAACCCAGCAACTTGTAACTTACGAACCTCGTTTTTTGTCTTCTTCATTACGTGGGTATAGCGCCCACAACTCAGAAGATCGCTGGCCCCATAAGCGACAACCATATCTTCTGCTGGAACAAACACAGCAGTTGGCCGCTCCATGTCAGCGTCATAGTAAACTTTTTTAAAGGCACTTCCCGCTAACGGCAAAGCGAACAGCATATTCTCATGCTCGCTACGGTAGTCGGGCATCCCTTCCGTAAGCTGGTAGTTCATCTCGGTTTGAACACGAATAGCTTGCGCTTCTTTTTCTTCCGTCAAGTCTCCGATAATTTGCGTTCGCACAGGACCTTTTGCAGGAAACGTCTCCATAATTGACTGCGCCTGAAAACGAATAACCGCTTCCGACAAGACGGGGTGGAATACTCCGCACGCTCCCGGCCATGGCGTTGTTCGTTCCTCAATTTTCAGACCCAGAAGATCAAGGCCCTTGATGTAAGTTTCTTCCCATTCGCTACGCGAGGAACGATCTGCCTCAAACGCACCCATGATCTCAGACTTTATGGAACCTAATTCGTTCTCATCAATGTACTCAGCGAGGTTTGCTCCGTGGTCAATCATATCCCCAGCTTGAGGATCGAAATCAATAACCATGCCACCATCTGGCGTCTGTATAGACATTGCCTCAGGATTGACGATCTCAATCTCTACAGAACCGCCCTCCTGCATTGGCGTTCCTGATCCTGATAGGGCCTTATCAATTGCCATTAATAATACTCCGCATAACGAGGTGGCATCCACTCGTCCTCTTCATCAGTAGGATTACGGATGAAGCCGCCTTGTCTAAATCGCATTAAAGCCTGCGTCGAACTGTCCACAAGGTCATCGTGATCCCCAGCGGGAAACGCAGCAAACTCTTCAATAACTTCTTCAGCCCACCGTGTCATCGGTGCCCAGACCATGCCTGATGCAAACATATCGGCCACAGAGTTGACGCGGGCAATCTTGTCGTTCCCTTTTGATGGGACGTACTCCGATACAGGTATCCCCATCTGTCGAAGCTCAAACACCAAGGGCATCCCGGAAGCCTTGCCTTCTACCAAAAACGCGTCAGGTTCAACTTCCTGCCACATCTCATAGGCACGCTTCTTGAGTTCTGGAAACTCCATGCGCTCCTTAAAGGCATCCAAAAGAATAATGTGCATGGCGTCCTGATCTTCATTCAGAAACACACCCCATGTCGTACAGGCTGAGTAGTCCGACCTTTCCGTTTTAAGAAAAGCCGTGTCCCAGCTTTGAATAACAAACTCACAGGGAGGCGGATGCTTGCCCTTCCACTCTTGCCACCATTCCCTTTTGATCAGCGCTCCCTCTTCTGAGGTGGGATCTTGCTGATACTGCGCTGACCACTTCGATAACGGGAGTTCTGAGCGCAGGGCCTCTAACTCTTTAATGCCCCAGTATTCGGGCCACAGCGGATTACCTGAAGGCATAATGGCCGGAAGTTCAATCACCTCCCATTCGTCAGAACCTGCTCGCTTCACAGAGTTATCTATAATCTTCCCTGTCAGGTCCCGTTTGCTCCAACGGGTCATCACCACGATGATCGCCCCTCCGGGCTGTAATCGTTGCCGTGGACCGGATGTGTACCACTCATACACCCGGTCAAAGACCTCAGGATGATACTGCCCTTGGGCTGCATCCTGTTCTGAATGAGGATCGTCAATGATCAGAACATCTGCGCCTTTACCCGTTACAGCGCCGCCAACACCGATGGCAAAATACTCACCGCCTTTGTTGGTGTTCCAGCGCCCCGCCGCCTTACTGTCCGATTGCAACTGAGAGCCGGGAAAAATATCTTTGAAGGCCTGATCGCTAAACAGGTTACGAACTTTACGTCCAAAGCCTACAGCTAACTCTGCGGTATGCGCTGTTTGAATAACTTTCTTTTCAGGCGTCTTTCCCAAAAACCAAGCGGGTAATAGGTAGGAAGCAAACTCAGACTTTGTATGTCGGGGAGGCATATTGACTATCAAGCGTTTCAGCTTGCCCTCGGCTACGCGCTCAAAGGCCTCAGCCATTGTCTTGTGGTGTTTGCCCTCAATGAAGGCAGGCCACACTGCTTTGACAAATGCAAGAAAGTCCGTCTGGCTTGCTTCCCGTGTCTTTGCTGTCTCCAGCTTCTCCATCAATTCTAAGAGTTCACACTGCTCGTGATATGGCAGTTGTGCAATTTGCGATTGAAGGGTAGCTAGAGTCTGCATCTATTTCTTTTTCTTCTTAGCGAAAGTTGAAACCATTGTTGGCTTTCCTCCTACGCCTTGCGCTTTGGATCGCTTGCGCGACACAGCGCTCTTCTTCTGCGAAGCGGTCATTCGTTTTGCTTTAGCAAGAGGAACGCACTTCGGATACTTTCGCTTACTTGATGAGGAGGATTTCCTACCACAAGGCTGGTACTTCCCGTTCTTCTTAGGCGCACCTATGTCCACCCACTTCTCATCCACCCACTTACGGAGGCTCATGCCGTGACTCTCATTACCGCCCCGGCACCCTTACGAGTAATGCCGCACCCCCGACCAACAGATCCTCCCGCTTCTTTCTTCTTTTTCTTTCCGCCGGGCTTGATCTTGCCGCTGCACACCGCACTGGCATACATATTCGCATAGGCAGAAGGGTACACGTCAAACTTTCGTTTAGCGGCGGCTTTGCCTTTCGGACATAATTTTGCCATTACTTACCCTCTGAATACAAATTATCAAACGTCACAGACGGATCTAAATAAGATTCGTGAGCTTCTGCTGAATGTGTCCACTGTGATGGCGCAAAGTCCGGTGCCCCTTCACCTGTGCGCCAAAGCGCTGGGCTTGTTGCGCGGACCCTATTGTTTGGCAGCGCCACCATGTTTCCCATCCATGGCCCATCTGTTAGATGCAGCACATGAGATTGTTTGTGCTGCGCGGGATCGTCAGCAATTTCGTGGTCCGTGTAGTCTACGGTAAAAAGATACTTGCCGGTATAGAACTCGCCGTCAATCTTGCATATCCATGGCGAAGAGCTAACCCGGTCCATAACAACCACACTGTGCGTTCGAGACTCACAGTCCCATGGTTGACACAAATGATCTTCCATAGGTTCGGGCCACTCCTCCAGAGGAATGTCCGCCACGAGAGCTTGTATCGGCATCCTTGCCCACATGGCCCCACCATGCACGTTTTCATCAGGCCCGTCTTCCTGATCAATCTCACAACCTGTGAAGACAATCTGAAAACTTAGCGACCTGTCGGGGATCGTGTTTACCGCAAACGCCATAGCATGCAGGTATTCACCGTGGTAATCTTGATGATTACACGTAAACTCTTTTCTAACCCAACATTTAAAATTGGGCACATTGCTGATCAGATACGGCATCCTACCTTTTAGATTTGACTGCCCCGCCCCGCGAATACGATTTGGTTTTCTTCATGCCACCACGTTGCATCTTAACCTTGCCACCCTTGGCGCGAGCTTTGGTCTTTTTCATACCGCCGCCTTGCATCTTTACCTTGCCGCCTTTGGAGTAGCCTTTCGTTTTCTTCCGCATCATTCAGTGCCTACCACTTCTTGCAGGACCAGTAACGCGCACTGAGTTTGCTGGGAGGCCTGCTATCACACCCATGCCGCGCCCTAAAACTTTTTCTCCGTTTCGGCTGATCTTTTTTGATCTTCATATTTGGATCGCCAAAACGAATTAACTTCACCTCTTTGCCCTGCTTTGCCAGCACAGCAAACTTCTTGTTCTTGCCGGGCGTGCGCTTGGGTTTGTTGTACCCGCTAAACTTTTCGCCACGGTAAGTAATCATTACTCTGTCCTTGTCCAAACTTCATAGGAACAAGTTTCTGAATGGGGCGTGTCCCACATCGCTACAGCCAGCGCCCGATCAGGCGAGCCGCCTTTCTGCAAATAATCTTCACGCCAATCCATATTCGCAAACCTTGTCGGCCTGTGACGCATGAACTGCTCCCGCCCCTTCTTACAAGCCCATAGTCTTTCGGGACAGACGAGCGCCATACTGTGAACACCGATAGCGAAAGCATGATCAATGAAAGGCCGAATGTCTTTGAACGGCGGGTTCGTTATCACATTGGGGCAGATGCCCCTCTGGTAGTCGAAGAAGTTCTGACCCATAGAGATATCGGTTGTCATTGTCCGACACCCTTTGGTCTTTAACACCTCGGCTATCCTGCCGTCTCCAGAACATGGTTCCCAAAAAACCATACCCTCTTTCGCCCACCGCTTGACAAGTTCGTGAACGATACTCATCGGCGTCGGGTAGTTGTCGTGCATCTTTCTCATACAACCTCCTAGTAATTAGGCCCCGCCGCAACAGGGAGAAAACGGCGAGGCCCAATAGGGGAGGTCGAGAGATTCAACTCACCACAAAGTCTTGTATCGTCACCATGATCAATACACACTATACGGCGAACATACACTATTTACCCCCCTTGACAGGTTTCTGTCAACTCCTTGTGGAATTTCTCCCCAAGATCTGCGTAACCTTTAATATCATCCCAGTGATCCTTGTGGTAACTGCCACAGGATATCCGGGCAATCTTATGCAGGATATTCACGATAGCAAACTCGTGCGGCCTGATCGGTCCTTCACGATGCGCTAACAACGTCGTAATCAGATCTCCCGCAAGGGAGAACGTGCTGGCTGCATCGCCGTGTGTCTTCTCACGCTCCGTCAGGAGCGTCGTGATGTTATCGTCCGTCAATGGATTGTGCCACTCTTCACATCAACAAGGTTACCCGTAGGCCCTGTGCCAACAACACAAATAGCGCCACTCTTAAACGCAGCGAACATCACCCAGTTGTTTGTCTTCGGATTACGATGAACAAGATAGGTATGCTCGTGATCATTCAAACCCCACCACACAGGGACCATCTTATACCTATTCCGAATTTGATCACGAATGTCTTTAGGCACATCGCAGTTCAAAGAAAGATACCGCTTACCTTTAATCAGTTCTTTCTTCTCCAGCGGCCTGCTAGGTACCTTAGGTACCATAGGTACTAACTTAGGTACAAGTTCTAATTTAGTATCTGTACTAGAGTTAGTACGGGTACATTCTTTAGATAATACAATAGTAGGTACTAACGTAGAGAGTAGTACCGGTACTAGAAAAATCATTCTGTTCATATCAACCTCCATGGAACCATTGTACAAAAAAGGGGGTAGGGGGTCAACTCTTAAAGGAGTCCTGAAGAAGAACAAAGGGAGGGGTCCTTAAGAAGTATCAAAGGGGGATAGCTGTTCGTGGGGATTAGCCTGTGGTGGTGGCGGGGTAGCTTGCTCGGTCTAGGGGGGCCGGGGGTGGGTGCCCCTGGCCGGGAGCGGTCCCGATCAAAGGGCCGGACCGCTTCCGGCCCCCGGAGGCAAGAACAGCG
>VTLG01011186.1_pt1 | contig 32726 bp, 55 predicted proteins | sample 4694571 | NCBI WGS metagenome assembly VTLG01 (sample SAMN12604809, study PRJNA352737) | marine metagenome | biome: ENVO:00000447; feature: ENVO:00000209|ENVO:00000569|ENVO:01000036; material: ENVO:00002151; isolation source: viral sequences binned using virsorter ...
AGATTATATTCGTCAGGTATTAGATGCGGCCGAGGGTCAAGAATATTCAACACAATGGTATAGGGATAAAATAAAAGAGTTTGGAACTCCCCGTCGTCTAGATTTGCTTAGAGATGGTAGAAGAAGTAAATCACCCTCTTTTGGCCAATTGAATATGTTTGTCTATGGACCTAAAAATAGATTGACTCTTCCCTATTATGATACCTTTCCACTGGTGATGCCAATAGGTGGAATTGGTGGTGGATTTTTAGGAATCAACTTTCATTACTTACCCATACCATTGAGAATGAGATTGCTAGATAAGGTAGTTAACTTTCCCAATGATGTAAACTATCAGGGATTAAAAAGGATTAGTCTTTTGAAGCCTACTATTAAAAAATACCTAAACGGTTTTGTAAAATCAGAATTTCGTATTATTCGTCCAGATGAATTTGTTGTTGCAGCACTACTACCTGTACAAAACTTCAAGAAAGCACAAGCAAGCCAAGTATGGGCAGACTCTAGGAGCATGGTCTAATGGCTAATCAAAATTTAAGAAGAACCTTTGACGTTACACGTCGCAAAAAAAATACTATTGATGAGTTGCGACACTCAATCAATGAAAAAGGTATTGTTAGAACCAATCAATTTGTGGTTCGTTTAAATTTCCCTCCAGGGCCGCCGAATAGACCTTTTAGAGCAGCAATGGAGGCACCAGACCTTTTGGTCAGAGCACAGACTGTTTTTATGCCAGGCACTAACTTCTCAACAGTAGAAGATGTTAACATATATGGTCCAAATAGAAATATTGTTTCAGGTGTAACTTTTGCTAATACTGTGGCAATCACTTTCTTACTTGATGAACAATTTAAACTGAAACAAACATTTGATGCCTGGCAGAGAACAGCGTATGATGAGCATACTTGGAACCTGAACTACTATGATGAGTATAAGGGTGAAATAGAAATCTACAGTATGACTAACAGATCTAATAGTGGTTTAAATGACACTGGAACAGATGTGCCAGGATATGGTCTTAAGTGTTGGGAAGCATATCCAATGACCATTGGTCAGGTTGACTTTGATGCAACTGCGACAACCAGTTTTGCAACAATCAACATAGAGTTTGGATTCAGATACACCACAGACATATCTAGGTATGGGTCGGATACGCCATTTAATAAACCCCAACCCGAACCAGATATTTCACAATCACCTAGAAATGTTTCTGATACTTATATTAATCCAGCCACTGCCGGAGAAATCTAGGACTCATTGATTACATAAATTATAACAATTGAATTGATAGGAGAAAATACTATGGCCTTACCAAAACTTGAAGTGCCGAAATATATGATGACAGTACCATCTACAGGAGATGAAATAGAGTTTAGACCATTTCTTGTGAGAGAAGAAAAGATTCTTCTTTTGGCGATGGAAGAACAAACAGAGACTGCAACACACAATGCGGTTTTAGATTTAGTGCATTCTTGTACATTTGGTAGTCTTGGTAAAAAGAATGACCCAATGTTTGACATTGAGTATGCATTCATCAAGATTAGATCGAAGTCTGTTTCAGAAACGATTGATGTTAGACTATTGTGTCCAGATGATAAAGAAACCTATGTTGAGAAATCCATTGACATAGAAGACATTCAGATTTTGGTGGATGAAGAACACTCAACTCATGTAGATCTAACAGATACATTGTCCATTGACTTTACATATCCAACGATTGACACAACTCTAAAATCAGCGAATATTACAAGTGACACAGAAAGAGCATTTTTCATTATCAAATCTTGTATTCAAGTTATTAATTTTGGAGAAGATACTTATAATGTTGTTGACATCTCAAAGAAGGAACTTAATGAGTTCGTAGATAGTCTGACACAAGAAATGTTTGAGAAGTTACAAAACTTCTTTTCTACCATGCCCAGACTAAGACATGTATTGGATGTAGAAAATCCTAAAACGGGAGTGGTTTCTCAAGTTGCTCTGGAAGGGCTGGGAGATTTTTTAACCTAACTCTTTCTCATAACACCCTAATGAATTACTTTCAAACTAATTTTGGACTGATGCAACATCATAAATATAGTTTAACTGAGATTGAAAATATGATGCCATGGGAAAGAGACATTTATGTAGGACTATTGGTTGAATGGATAAAGGATGAAGAACAGAGAATAAAACAAGAGCAACAACAAAGAGGATAATCAAAATGAGTCCAAAAACATTGGAACCAACAAGTGATTATGCAAAGTATGATGTAGATGGAGATGGTGTAGTGAGTGATGAAGAACTAGCAGCAGTAGCAAAACTTGAAGAACTTGAAATGCAAGAGGAAAAGGCAGATGCTCAACGTCGTATGGCGTGGGTATCTCTTATTTCTATGTTGGTCTTCACTGGCTTTGTGTTTTTACCTATTTTCCCCGATTCAAGAATCCAAGCCCTTGCTGATCTTTTTGGCCTATTCTATATCGGCATGGCTGGTGTAGTTGGTGCCTATATGGGCATGACAGCATACATGAGTAAGAAGTAGAACGATGTCTAGTTTTGAAGCAGTGGTTGATGCTGTTAGAGAAGAGGGAACTGCACTAAGACAACAGTTAGCGGCGCAGGCACCTGAGCAGGAAAGTCCGGCGGTGCGTGATGCTAAAGATGCAGAAAATGCTAGAAGACAAGAAAAACAAGTTGACCTTTTACAAAAAATAGCAAACAATCTTGCTGGTGGTTCTAGTGTAAATGCGAGTACAGAAGGTGAAACTGGAGGGTTTCTTGCTGGTATCGGTGGAGCAATTAAATCAATTGGCGGCGGACTAGGAAAAGCCATTGGTGGATTTATGAAAGGTGTTGCTGCTGCTGCAGCATCTGGACTAAAATTCGTCGCCGCGATGGGTTTTCTTGGTGCTGGTATTGGTGCATTTTTTGGCGTTGGCACGGTTCTGATCAGAGGCGCATCTGAACTGCTTCCTGGCCTAATGGAAAATTTGAAGTCTCTTGAAAAATTAGATGGCAAAAAACTATTAGAAGTTGGTAAAGGATTAGTATCTATAGGTGCCGGCCTTGGTGCATCAGGAATGGGTGCGGCATTTGCTGCTGGTGGTATGTTTGCCGCATCTATTATAGACAGTGCGAGAGAATTCTTTGGAATGGACACCACTATAGATGCCCTCATAAAATCAGTTGAGGCATTTGGTTCAAAAGAAATTGTCGCACCACACATAGAAAAAAACTCAAAAGCATTAAGTGCCTACGGGACAGCAATGGCCAAAGGTGGCATTGGAGCGATATTTACAGCAGTAGGTTCTATTACTAATCTTGCTACAACGGGCATCGATGGTATCACAAAATTAATTGGTGGAAAAACTCTAATTGAAAAACTTGAAGAGTTTGGTGCGAAAGATGTAGATCCAAATGGTTATGTAGAGTCAAATGCTAAGGCAATGGCTGCGTATGCCATGGCCATGACGACTGGTGCGGCTGGTACAGCAATGAACGCGATTGGTTCATTTGCTGGACTTGTTGCTGGTGCATTCGATAAATTTACGACAGCAATTGGTGGAAAAACTCAACTTGAAAAACTTTTTGAGTTTGGTGAGAAAAAAGTTAATTTAGAAAATGTAACAAACAACGCCAAGGCGATGGCCGCGTATGCTTTAGCGATGACTGCAAAAGGTCTTGGTGCACCTGGCGAGGTATTAGGTGCTGTAGGCGGGACAATTACTCAAGCAGTAGATGGTTTGGTAACATTTTTCGGCGGTAAGACTTCAATTGAAGATACGCTTAGCAAACTACAAAAATTCGGTAATGTTACAATAACTGACGCCGAATTAAAAAATATTAAGAATAATGCAGAAGCACTAGTCACATATAGTGGAGCAATATCAACGGCCGGTGTATCGGGAGCTGCACAAGGTATTGGTGATTTTATTAAAGGCACTCTTGGTAGCATTGGTAAATTGGCACTTTTGCTGACTGAAGATCCAGAAGCTAAAAAAAGTCCTCTTGATAGAGTTAAAGACTTTGGTGATTATAAAGGCATTAATGTTAAAGGAGTTGAAAATAACGCTGAGGCTTTAGGTGTTTTTTCCAGAGCGATGGCAAAGGCTAAAACTATTGAGGCAGGAGGAAATTTTACTAAACTTTTAGGAGACATAGCATCTGGAATTGGTAGTTTTTTTGGTGGAGATAAAGATATATTTGCGCCAATTAAAAAGTTTTCAAATTTAGGTCTTGATCCTGTAAAAGCTCAGAGTCAAGCAGATGCAATAGCACAAATCTCAAGGGCATTTAACACTATGCCCGTTGACACAAATACTGATAGGGCAGAGACATTTGGTAAAAACCTTAATTTTATTAGTAAGGCTGTTAGGGCATTTAACAAAGCAAAATTTGATCCAAAAGTTATAACTGAATTATCCGATACACTGCTTGTCCATACTCCAGAAATTGATAAAGGTGCAGATGCTTTGAACAAATTTGCAAGAGCACTTAATAATTATTCTTCTTTGGCTCAAACAGCTGGATTCAGAAAAACGATGACAGAATTTGCTGAGGGAATGGATATTGTCGGTAAAGTTATTGAAGGTGGTGAAATAGATAGAGAAGGTGTGGGTACTGGTGATATTGATCTTATAGGACTTAAAAAATTAAATATAGAAGGTGCGGTAGAGAAAATAAAATCTCTAAAAAAGATTCTTGGTATACAAAATGCTCCACCAGTTAAACCTAATCCCGCTGCAGGAGGCGCAGCTGTTCCAGTTGTAGTCAACGGTGTAACTTACGCACCTGTTGATGCATCATCATCCAGCGTCACTAATGCTGCGACTATGCCAATAAGTCCACCAACAAACTACGGTGCCATATTATAAAAAAACCCAAGTCAAGGACTGACTTGGGTTGAATACCTGAACTAATGTCTTTTTAGGCTTCTTCTGCCAGTTTCTCAAAGTAGGACATTACATCCTCACTTTCTGACTCGTCACTCTTTGCGACTTGACTAACACGAGGCGGTGCCTCTGGTTTAGTCTCAACCTTTGGAGTCGCAACAGGTTCATCTTCCATAAGAGTCTCAACTGTGCGAGCAGGAGTGACACCAGAAAGAACCAACTCAAAACGAGTCTTCAGTTCTTCATAGGACTTGAAGTTTGACGGTGCAGTAAACTCTTCAAGAGAATACAACTTGTTGTAAATCCTTTCAAGTTCATCGTCATCATCCAACAAAGCAGATGGTGCAGAAAACTCTGACTTATCATAGTTCCAGTAACCATCAACCTTACGAAGCTTCAACTTGAAGTTCGCACCGTTCCAAAAGTCAAACGGATTGATTGGAGTCTCATCCTCAAATGCCGGCGACATTGCCTCTGTGATCTTATCAAAGATCTTCTTACCAAACCGATAAAGAAATACTTTACCTTCATTTTCAGGATTTGCACTATCAGTCACAACATAGATGTTGGCATAATACTGCAACTTCCTCTTCTGTTTACGAGCAATCTCTTTGTCGGACTCAATACCAGAGTTCCAAAGTTTGGAGTTATACTCAGAAACAGGATCGTTGTTCCCCAGAGTAGTCAGCGAGTTCTCAATGTACCACTGACCAGTTGGGCCCTGAAATGCGTGATTCCAGAGTTTAGCCCAAGGTAGAGTCTCGCCTTCGGGAGCGGGAAGAAAACGAATAACGGCATAACCATTACCAGTCTTATCCATAGTCGGCTTCCACAGACGTTCGTCCACATAGGACTTTTTCTCTTGGGGTGCACTTTCTTTCTGGGCAGCACCCAGAAGATCATCAAGTGCGTTGTTTCGTTTCATTGATGCGAATGACATATTTGTCTCCTTATGTTTTCGTGTGTTAACGTATAGTGTTTATTAATAGTATCATAACGAATGTGTGTTGTCAATAGTTTATTTATCCTCCTTTAAAATGCTCCTACTCTGTCAAGAAACGCATTTTTGTCAATGTGCTTTATATTAGGAGCGAAAAACTTATCTGAATAGTTTTTCCATCTGCTATCTACCCAATAAAAAGTTACATCGCGATACTTCTTGAACACCGAGTTCATTTGAATAATCCAGTTGACAGGATTAAATCCTCTGGCTGTACCTGGCAAATAATTTTCTGTTCCTTTGTAAATGTTATTCAGTGGCTCGTCGTAACTACTCAAGTCAAAACCTAGCATATAAACTTCAGTTGCACCGTTTTCTGCTGCAAGAAACAATCCAACATTTCCAGCAGACCAACCTTCAAGGTTTGAAATAGTCTGCACACGGTCCTCATCAAAAACTGGTGTAATCCAAACACCCACATCCTTTTCCATTTTGAGTTTCAAATCTTCTGTGTCAAGATGTGGAAAGTCTTTCATCATCTCATCTATTCTTGTCTGCACTGTGGCAGGATCTTTACCCGAAATAACACATTCATCAGATGTATTTGATTTTGGCCAATGAACAAATTCTTTTGGTATGGCTGTTCCCATCATCATCATTTCTGCAACTTGTGTGGGAACCCGAGTCCAGTTTGCAAACCAACACTTATGGTTCAAAGGATATCCTGACATGTAGATTTCTTGTTGCATGGCATAATCCATTGATACAAGATTGTCTACTACACCATCACGATATATTGCATTGCAGCCCCATAACTCTAAATCTGCAATGGGATACTCTAAGTAGTCAGGACAAAACCAACTACGTGATTCACCATTACCCAAAACTACAGAAGATTTCATTTAGACATGCGTCTTTGTATGGAACCTGATGAACCATCAGTGTCAACCGTGTAGTTAGTGGCATCCTCAGTATTCAGCCATCGTTCATTCTTTACGAAGTCAATACGATATGCATCCTTCTCCGTAAGGTTTGCAAGCACATTGAATGCTAGACTTACTCTTGGTTGGTCTGTCACATTTTGTCCAAACCCATGAAACAGATACGAGTTGAACATAATCAAAGAACCTTGAGTGCAAGGCATGGCAAGCTTGTTTGTGAAGTTTGCGTTTGCCTTACTGTAATGTTTCCTCAGTGAGAAGAACGGATCAGAGTTTGAGGGCATTTTCTCAAACACTAGCGGTGGATGTTGTGGTGTAGATGAAACATAATATACACCACTGATAAGAGAGTTGCCATGATTATGCATACTTTGAGAACTGCCAGGTGCAGCCTTGTTCAACCAGCTTTCATGAATCCAAAACTCTCGATAATCCAATGTCATTACATTATCAAGATAGTCTTTCACACACTCTTCAAACCACACTTTCAAATCTGCTAGACCATCGTGGTCAACAATATTTGGTGTCTCCAAAAACTGTGTAGTGTCTGGATTTGCGATGGCCTGTTGATTGAAGTTAAATTCCTCCATAGAAGGAATCTCAGGTGGATTGGGGTTATTATAAATTTTCAATACACCTGCCGGAAAGACAGGTATTTCAGTTGCACTCATATTATCGTCCAATGTCTTTAATGTTATCTTTACCTATAACCTGATATGCACCCTTGTTATAGGCAGGAGCAATGGTATAGTTCTTTGCTATCTCTAATTCACAACTATTGTCCCTCTTGGTTGTGTCACCAATACCATCGTTGTTACTAGGTATATATGGTGTCTCACGCCTGTATGGTGGAGAGGAAATACTTACACCAGTGAGTTTACTTCGGTCTAATTTTTTTGCAACAACAACTTTCTTCTTTGTCTTCTTTCGTTTACGAGTATTGTTAGTAGTATAATAAATTGGCATCAGAGCCATAATCAAATAACCTCATTCAATAAAGGGAAAACCTTAGCAATCTCAAACGCACAATCCTTTGCAATGTCCATATGTTCTTTCTGTGTTCCGTTTCCGGCACGAAGTTCGATGTAATGAACCCAACTACGAAGTGTGCCATTCATATACATACGAGACATAGTTAGTCCTTCAGGAAGAACTGCACGAGCCTGTTCTTTTGCAATACCATTACCAATAGCCCAATCATATGCCATCTTAGATTCATGAATAATAAGTTCTTGTTTAGCCTTCCATGCATGATGCAATTCACTTTCATCATCAAGTTCAATACTATTTTGTCTGTTCTTTGAATCCTGTAACCTTGCTTCACGAGTCACAAACTGTAAGTCCTTTGTAGGATCAGCATACCGTTGACTGAACTCTTGAAACGAAAATGAACGATGCCGTAATATCTGTCTTGCGATATCTCTTGTAGTCTCAATCTCCAAACAAACACTCACCATCTCAAGTGGTGACCAATGTTTGTTTTTTATGAGATACTTGATAAGTTTCTTAGACGTTTCTTCGTTGTTCTGATTACTTGGATTAGATACTCTTGCACAATAAGAAACTAGATTTGTAATGTCAGCACGGGAATCACTGGAAAAATAATCAGTTGCCGAACGAGAATATGATATTAGTTTAACACTCATTATTCATAGTCTCCGGGCTCTACTCCATAACCAAAAACATCTTCCATAGTTTTTTTCGACTTTTGACCATATGGCCAATTTGGTGGATAAGGCGAGTGTTTGAATTTTGGATTCACATCCCAGCCCTCATCCTTAGATATAATTTCCTCAAGTTCATTTACCCTGGCTAGGGCAAGTTTTAGAAGGTTGATAAGATCATCACGATTTAGTTCATTCATCATTGTGTTCCAAATTGGTGCCGGCGGTAGGAGTTGAACCCACGACCTGATGATTACAAATCAACTGCTCTACCAACTGAGCTACGCCGGCGTAATAAAACTATCGTCGGTGAGACTTTTCTCTTTGTGGACGATAACCCTTAGGCCAACTAGGTTGACGGGATGCGAGTTTCTTCACTCTCTCACGAAGCTCCTCGTTCTCTTTCTTGAGATATGCCATCTCAATTTGGTCCTCACGAGTCTCCCTACGAAGCTCGTCATACTTTGTCTGAAAGAAATTTTCAGAACGTTCTTGGTCAGTCACGTCAGTCACTCTTTTCTCCTATGTGAATGTAACAGTGTTAATAATACTAAATTTAGGTAGGAATGTCAATACCTTTCAGACAGGTAATTGAGCATGTTTTGGTAGAAAATTCAATTCTCTTGCATTTGCCTCAATCTTCTCTTTGAGAGATTTGGAGATAAGTTTGTTAATAGTATCTGGTTCAATACCCTCTTGTTCACAATACCAAAGAACTGCATCCATGTGAGTAATATTTTTCTCTAAAACTATTTTCTCTATATTCATTGAAAAAGTCTTTGCGGTTTTTAGTGGCATCATTGTATCCTATAAAAAAGGCCCGTTTGATAAAAGGTGGGCCAAGCCTCATTGAGTTGGCTTGTTGGGTAAAGGTAAGCCAATCCTTATTAAGTTTTACGCAGAACGAAGTGCAGCGTAACCAGCGGCTACAATTGCACGAGTCGGCGTACCAAGACGATACTTCATATACGTCTCACCATCAAAAGACGATACACGTTTGTTGAGGAAAATAGCATAACCTTCTGAACGAAGCTTGCTGATAACTGCACGAACATTCTTCACACCATAACGAGCAGTGATCTGCTTGGCAGTTAGTTCTGCACCGTTTTCTAGTGCATTGATGACACGCTGTGCCTGAGTCTTAGTAGTCATAATAAATTTTCTCCTATTCATGACAATTTAAATGGGCCCATTGAGTAACAAGGCGGTGCCCATGCCCCGTGAAGGTCTACGCAGCTAGCGCAAAATCTTCAGTGTAGTAATCGTCATTTGCGGTTACTTTAGTTTGCTAGTTTTACGACATTCGCCTGTCGAGTTGTCTGTTCCCCTTCTTTCACCACGTCGAAACCTTGTCAGCCCCCCAAAGATATCTCGTGAGAAATACCTTTGGTGGAGCTGGGGAGAATCGAACTCCCGTCCGCAATGCTTCCAGTTCACTTCTTACAACCATAAATACAGTATACTAAAATCCTACCCCTCTGTCAATAGTTTTTTCTCAAATAGCAGGTTTTATTTTACCGGCGACAATGGTATATCCTTCAACTATACCATTACCAGTATCTAATTCTACTTTAGAGACAACACTATCAATATTACTATGATCTTTATATTCAACAATTAAATCTTTAACCACAAATGGGGCGGGCCCAGGTAACACAAGACAAACACCCAAACTTACCAATTGTCTTAATGTAAATTGGAGTTTCTGTCTAGATTCTTTATCAACATAGGCTAACTTTTTTATCGTTTCTTCATCTTTGCAAAGAAAAACAGTTCTAACTACTTGGCCAGGAGTCCATTCATGAACTGATGGTTTTTGTGGTGTTTGTGGTTTTTCAGGCCAAGGTATAACATTACGTGGCACTTTTTGAGCAGTTGAAATATTAGGCAGTAGCAACCCCAATATCATTGTCAATGTTAAAATCAGGTATTTCATTTTTCTCTTCCCATTTATGTATAGTTTCAGTAAGCATTGGAAGATAATCGTGCTTTTTCTTTATGAATTCTTGTGTTGTTCCATCTTCAGTAACTACAAGTATCACTACTTGATCAACGAGTATTCCCGCTCTCTCACCAAACATCTCAGCGTATGCAGCACCTTGAATGTAATAATTTTCATTCCATGAATCTGTGCGCTCACTAGTGGAAGTTTTAAAATCTATGATTGATAGTTCCCCATTATATTCTGCAATACAATCTGTTCTACCAGCGACTCTGTACTTATCACTATATAAACCACACTCCTGTGCATGTATATTATTTATGTTACAAAGCAGTTTATCTTTCAATTCATTGAAGAGACACCAAGGCAAAAAATCTTTTTTATGGTGTTCAATGTCCTCATTATTTAAATAGTCCTCACACATATGATGAACCTTGGTGCCTCTTGAAGCTGCCTTTCTTGCAATATGATTTGCAACATCCTCACCCACTCTCTTACGCCACTCAAACAGTCCTTTCTTGTTACGGTCTGAGAGCACAGTCGTAATCGATGGATAATATCCCTTTGGTGTAACGTAAAACCTTTTACCATCGATGTTCTTTGTCTTCAAATCTGCCGTAGGAAACCACGACATATCTACATGATTAAATTTTGTCATTTGTTAAATCAACTCAAAATGTGGTGCATCAATAAACGGACGGCGACCCTGTGACCTACGAAGATCAACATAACTCAACATAGCCTCTTCCATAGTATCATCCCACTCACGAATATCAGACACACTCCACGCAGCACCCCAACGAACGCCAACGTCCAACTCAATTGCAGCAGCCTTCATCGCATCTGCAATTTCATCATACACGTTCAGTTCCCAAGAACCACGACCATCGATGTATGCCATCAAATCCACGGCCTTACCTTCTAGGTGTTTTGACTTCATAGTTTTGGATGCACCCTTAGCAACAAGTGCTTTCTGTTCTTCCATAGTTCTGAGTCCTTGAATCACACCAAAGTCAACTTCTGTCAACTCGATAGCACGTTCAACGACTTTAACCAAATCTTCCTCTACGCCTTCTAGGCGACTTTTTGATCTTGACGATAAATTGTAAGCCATTAGTAAATCCCCTTTCTTGCTAATTTTTTCTGTCTATATTCTAGGTCTACCAAGTCAACTGATTTTGATAGATACGACGTTATTTCTTTCTGTCTCTGATAGTCGTAATTAAATAGATTTCTCAAGTATCTTAATACTCGCACTAGTTATTTTCTCCTTTTGGTGGTTGTGTTAGTTTGTGTTCTGTAACTGGAATCACACTTTTCTCCCAGTCCACTGTTAAATTACCAACTGCCATTATTCTCTCGTGTTCACATTCTTGTTCAGGCACAGAGTGATATAACCACGCAGGCCAAAGAATTACTTGACCAACATTTGGTGACACCAAGAATAATTGGCCACTGTCACCATCACCCAGACCATCATCAAAAACTAACGGAGCGCAACTGTCACAACCCTTTACACAATATGTAAAACTCCAGGTGTGTGGCCAGTGTTGGTGTGATTTTGTAAATTGTCCTTTTTCATAAATGAGCCCCCAACTGTCTGCAACTTCATAGTCATATTGTCTGGGGTCACCATTTTGATTTGTTGCATTTGCAAGTGGCACTGTCTTGGCAAGACTAATTACCAATTCACCTAATTTCTTAAAAGAATCATATTCTTGATGCATATCCCATTGTGTCATATAACATTTTGCAGCAGTGGCACCTTGCAATCTATCACCAGAGTCTCTAATGTCATTCTCCAGTTCTTGATTAAATGCATCAACATTACTTCCCCGTAGATTTTTAATCTTTACGGGAGACTTCATGTGAAATATTGGCCAATCCTTTTGGGATGGTTTGATATAAATCATTTTTTCCATTTATTCTCCATGAAAACCCATCTTTATTTTGTTGATAATGTAACTCCTTATGAACCCAGATCTAACAATATCACCAATGTCAAATTCTATACAATTAAATTCTTCCATCTCTTGTAGAATGTTCAAGAAATTGTACAGACCATTTTTCTCATTTGTTTTTTGTAAATCTGATTGATTGAAATCTCCACAGAAAACAATCCTTGAATCCTGTCCTACTCTTGTAATAATAGTATCGAGCTCATGAAAATTTAAATTCTGACATTCATCTACTATAATGATACTGTTATCAAATGTCAACCCTCTAAGAAAAGAAGTTGACAAAAAGAACAAAGAACCTTGTGATTTCAGTTTGTCGTACAGATTGTTAAATGCCTGTTCATTTGGCATCTTGAACATCCAACGGACCATGTTCTGATATGGCACCTGATACAGTGCAGCCTTATCTTCTTCATCCCCAGGCAGAAAACCAATCTCTCTGGTAGGTATCAAAGAACGGACCAGAATCACCTTGTCATATGGTGTCTTCAAATCCAAAACATCTCTCAAACCAAGATACAAAGACACAAAGGTTTTGCCAGTTCCTGCCGCACCATACAAAAATTGATGTTTATCTTTCTTCCACGAATCAAAGACAATTTTTTGATTGTCAGTAATGGGTTTGATATCAATCAGACTAGATTGTACAATATCTTTAGCAACTTTCTTAGATGACATTATTTTCTGTTCCTGTGTTTATTGAAAATATTTTCAGCTTGTAATCTTTTAGTGCTCTTACCACTACCATACTTATCTGCCATTGGTGAGTCAGGATGTTTGGAAGCAATACCTCTCATCACATCTTTAAATCCTTCATCGTTCTTTGGGCCCACGCCCATAAGATGATCTCCAGCCAACGCAGGAGCACAATCAGGATTCCACACTCTTTTGATATGTGGATTTTCCTTCATCATTTTTTCCATGTCAGAAATAGACATGAACTCGTCATATTCTGTTCCTGATAATTCATTGAAAAATGTATATGTTGGCATTACTTTTTACCCTCTAATTCTTTGTTTAGTTCTTTTATCTTTCTATGCATATAACAAAAGACCAACTCCAACATCTTGAGTTGTTCCTTTAGTTTTTCAGTTTTATTTAGATTATCAAAAGAATGTTTTTTGTTTAGTTTGTTTATGTGTAACAGAATCTGTTTCTCTGTCTTCTCTATTCTCTTGGAAATAAAATCATGCGGCTGCTCCGACATTAAACCACTCCGGTATTTTTGCATTCTTCCATTTTGCAAAACTTGCTTTCTCATTTATGTAGTAATGACGATACGCACTGACAGTATCTTCTGTCTTACAATAGTCTGGCATACATTGTGGTGGATCAAAAAAATCAACTACAGGAATATTAGTAGGAGTTTTTCTTAGAGGCGCGTTCAGTCGTTCTGATGCATGATGTTTATTATATCGACAAGTGTATTCTTGCATCAAACCATTCATATGGTTGTACAACCACATATAATTATGCACACTAGCACGAGTCCAGATGGTGCTAGGATGATTCTTGTGGGCTGTCTTGTACAAACCCACTGAGTCAGCATAGTCGTTACCATCAAGGACACGGTGTGCAGTAGAGAGCAACTGTGCACTCTCCAATATCATTTTCACCACATGTTTATCACACATCATTTGTGCAGCAATTATAGGGTCTTTATCAACGTAAAATATATTCATTTGTTATCGGTCCAAAATCTCAATCAAAAACAGAAGGGAAAAAACAAACAAAGCAAAAATAACAGAATCTAATATGATCATTTCTTGTCTCACCTATTTGTACTCATGTTGATACTAAATGACCTTCGTTCACTTTTTGAACTAAAAGGATATACCTGATGTCTTATATTAGCTGGAAACAAATACCAGTTACCAACTTTCGGAACAAACTTTATAGTATCATTTTCAAAAAAATGTCTTGCGGTTTCTACTCCAGCATTGCTTATGAGTTGTAAGTTTCCACTATCGTTAAAAAGTTTGCTCTCTTTCTTAGCCTCTTTTGACCAGTCTGGTGTCTTTAAAAATCCCACACAAGTTAACTCACAATCCGTATGCGTGTGCATAGGATTATAGTCTCCAGCAAAAGACCGCACATACCATGCAGACAAAACACTAACAGATGTTTTTGCTCCAACATTTTTCACAAGTTGTTCATAAGACATATCTGTTTTAAACAGTTGTTGTTCTGGAATATACATTTGAGCAAGATACTGAGCAATATACGATTTTACTTGCGTAGAAAACCAGTGTCCCCACTTATTAAGAATATCCTTTGGAATTAAAATTTCTTGTTCAACATTACCAACAAGATTTTGTGACCAATCTTCTGACTTAGATAATTCCTTATCGTTAGCAATTTTATCACAACCTTTATTAAGATCATCAATCATTTCTTTTGGTAATTCAGCGTGGCCAATCGGAGGACCAAATGGAAAAAATGCTTTCATTTCTTGTCCCATCTATAAAAAATATGTTTATCAATTTCAGTTGTTCTTTTTAACCTTTTTCTCCAAGAAGGTCTAACATAATTAGCGTGGTAGTTTGTTGCACCATCTGTGATGTCAACCCACTGTCTATCATTATCTAACAATTTACGAACAAAGTCAAGTTTTTCTTGATATATTTTTTTATTTGGTGGAATATCGGATTTTCCATCACAATACCAACTAAATTGACAAACACCACCTCTTTTTTGATGGATTACTTTACACATAGTGTTTGGAAACCTATCATCATTAACACGATTTATAACAACAGAAGACACAGCAAGCATTCCTGCTGTGCCTTGATTTCCAACCTCAAAGTACAAGTTTTTAGCAAGACACTCTATCTGTTTTTCTTTGTCTTGTGTGTACCAAGAGGCACCTAATATACCACCAAGAGCCAGTATGCTCCCAGTTACCCAAACACCAACATCCATTATGATCTTGCGTGTTCGCCTGGATAATCATCATCCGGTAGCATGTATTCTTCAGTCCAACCAAATGCTTCTTTTACCACGTTAGCAGATAAACCCTTATACTTTCTGTGTAGAGCCTTATCCTTTGCAGCAACTACAAGTTCTGCTTCACTCTGATGCAATCCTTCCAACATCTGAATAAACATGTTCTCTCTACGGTTAGTCGTTAGTTGAGGATTGCCACCCTTAATATAATGAAACAAAGTTCTTGCCTCATGTACAAGCATATTGTGCTCTGTTCCTTCTGGAGCCTCATTTGGTGTGTATGGAACATCACCTTCTGGCAAATCCCACTCAATATTAGGATCAAAAGACGACTTGAGAACCATTCTCAATGCGTCCGTATTATATTGTCTCAACAACTCAACCTTCTTATCTTTACTCTTCGCCTTCGCAACTTTGTCCAAAATCTCAGACATTAATGGTGTATATGGCATATCAAAAATCTCCTATGTTATCCATCAATTCTTTTAACTTATTATCTATAAAGTAATTTAGTAGTTTGCTACGGTCACCCTCTGGTGCTTTATGATATGACTCTAAACATTCCAAAAACAACTCTTTAGGTGATTCTTTCAAATCAATCAGCTTCTGATTCCTCTGATAATTACGATACCAGGATGCTGCATAAAGCAATTCACCTTCATTCAAATCCTCTAAGATATCAGCAAGCTTTTTCTTACTCAATGGACGCTGACGTAACCCATCAACAAACGTATTGTCTGGCGACAACACATTTGGAATACCATCACTTACATCACCCTTTAGAATATGCTCACAGAGATATTCATTAGGGTCAACACCCTCAACAAACTTTTTTGTGATTGGACTATATTGTGAGACATTGGTGTATTTCTGCAACTGAACAAAATCTTTATCGCCGGACAGAATTAATGTCTTGCCGTTATCAAACTCAAGTTCAAGACACAGAGCAGCAATGATATCATCAGCCTCTGCACCGTATACCTCAAGAACTTTGTATGGAAAGAATTCTATGAGTTCTTCTTTAACGGTATTCAAACAATCAAATATATCATTCCAGTCATGGCCAGAAGTTTCTCTAGTTTTCTTTCTACTGGCTTTATATTCTGGAAAGAAATCACGTCTCCAATAGTGACGGGAATCATAACAGATAACCAACTCACCATACTCCTCACGAAACATCTGACGATACATACGAAGAGAATTAAGAATCATATGACGCACCAAAGGCACATCAACACTATCACGTTTTGTGATGTTCAAGTGCATCATGACACTTGCAACACCAATTTGGTTCATATCAACTAAAATCATTTGATTTCCTTTGACACATGCATACAATCAAACTGTATCCTGTAGTATCCGTTGTTTTGAACTATAGACCAATTTTTTCTACTAATCTTTTTCTCACACGCCTCTTGTGTCATTGGTGTATTGTAAATATATTGGTTACCTATGTACTCCCAACTTCCTGTAACATTTTGCCCCCACATAGAGAGGATCATTACAAATTCTTTCATATCATTTCCTAATCATTTATGGTATCTCTTTTCAACACACGTCATCATATATGCGTCATTTGCTTTTGGTTCTGCAAGTCTTGCAAACTTTTGTAACTTCTCAAAGTTTCTATCAATATAATCAGAACAATCTTCATAGTTATTAAAAATCAGAGGCCGACCGTTTTGTTGGGTTATCTTTACAAAATCAGGGTACTGATATTGGGGGTAGGACATTATAACCAGAATTATTATCTCTTTCATACTTTCATATGAGCATTGAAGCTCATGCTTCTCCTTTCACCATCACAGTAAAACGGGTAAACAAAATGTTTCAAATAAGAAGGAAACAACAATATAGTGCCTACCTCTGGTTTGAACTTAATATTGTCACTTCGCATGTCTTGATTTTCACCATACATGAATTCAATCAATCCGTTTGAAGGATAATGATCTTCATATTCTTTCTTCAATTCTTCTTCCATACCATCAGGAATTTTCAGATAAACCACAGCAGAAATATCACCGCCATGATGATGATAAGGATTATACTCGCCAGCATATTGACTGACAATCCAACTATGAACTAAATGAATGTTATCAACGGTGGGTTTTGTGTCACGTCCAGCCATCTTATACCAAAGATATGCTCGGTTCTTACTGATGATATAGTTCAGGTATTCAAGACATTTCTCACGCATAATCTTGAAAAGAAAATCCTTCTCATTTTTGTCAGAGACAGGTATTTGAACTTCACTACTTACTTTACCAACAAGTTTGTGTGACCAATCCCACTTAGCAATAGACATAGAATTGCTTAATACATTGTCACCAACTCTATTGATGATATCAACAAATCTATCAGGCACTTGTGTTTCTAGTATTGTTGGACTAAACACCTCATGGAATTTACTCTGTTTCTTTTTCATCATCATTCCGAAATTTTTTCAATATATCATCCATTCTATCTGTATCTATAGAAAAATGACGAACCTTTTTTTCCTCTTGCGGTTTTATTTCTACAGTAAGTGATTGCACCAAATCAGCCATTGGATGAAACAATCCCATTTCTTTATATAGACAACTTCGAATAGATTCAATGACCCATCCTACATTTCTCAAAAATTCTTCACTTTCAATTTCAAATCCATTTTCATCTATAGTGTTAATCATCTGAACAACTAATCCTTCAGTTAGAGAATCACAGAACATTGCATTCTCTTGGTCTTCAATGAGTTTTTCATCTTGAAGAATGACTTCTCTTTTGGGTCTTGCCTTCCAGGGTCCGGCAATCACATTATTCTTTTGAATTGATTTTTCACACATTTGTATATACACGTCCAATATCTGGATACCAAACACCAACATTTCTTTTTGGCATGCCCTTGTTTGGTCCTTCGTGGTAATATGCCATGGCTGAACAAACAAACTCCATCTTGTATTCTTGTCTTTCACCATAAAACGAGTCGTTCCACACTCCATCCTTTAGATATGCTTGCATATTTTTTACATATCCTTCATGACTGATTCTACGAGCAGTGGCACCTTTAACGTTTTTTCTTTCATTTCTCTTTTCAATAGAAATGAGGTCTTTTTGTATCTTAATCCATTCCTTTACTTTATCAGGATGCAAATCATGTTCCTCATCCATATCATGTAGGGATGGATGAAGACCAGATTTACCATAATTGGGATTCTTTTTTGCACGAGCCTCTCGTGCCTTCTTGAGACGTTCAGCAGCTGCTTGGCGCTGTTCATCAGTCATGGGTTTACGTGGTTTGCGAATCTTCTTTTTCTTAGAAGGATCAGACCAACCACTATTTTGTGTTCTTGCACGAATTTTTCTAGCCACCAACATATTCCTTCAAATAATGAGACAACAAACCATTCAAAAGCAAAGTAAGACCAACAGCGTTAACAATTAACAATGCACGATCATTCCAAAGAATCGAAACAACAAACCAACCAAAAAGACCTATGCCATGAAATGCAAGATTCCAAGGATATAAATTGTTTGCTGTCAAAAAAAGACCAACAATCAAAAATGCACTTGAAATCCACTTTAGATACCAACTTGGGCCACTTGTAGGTGTAACTGTTTTTGTTGGTATTTCATGAGTCTTTAATTCAATCGTACTAGTTCTTACACTAGTATCAGTATCCGAGCTCAATTTTTCTTTTCTCCAAAGACTTTAAATAACGTCTACGACCAGCAGCCTTTTCCAGTCTGCGTTTCTCACCCTTTGACTTGAAACGTTCACGCTCTCGTATTTCTGTATAAAATCCATCTTCTTGAAGTTTCTTCTTCAGAATCCTAAGTGCAACATCTACATTATCATTACGAACATCAACTTTCATATTTCATCCTTATTGTTGTATACTATGATTGACTCTCAACTTGAGAGTATTGCCATATGGTTTGAACGCAGTACGTGTTGTGTAGTTCAAACCATTAAATGTGTATGAAACCAAATAACCATCGATAAATGTTTTCTGTTGAATACGGTACGTTGTATTACAAACCACACGATTTTCATAGTGGGTGTTAGAATTAGACTGGTTACCAGCAATCATAGCACCAACAACAGCACCGGCCGCAGTAGCAGCAGTGTTACCAGAACCCTTACCAATTTGATTTCCTATAATACCACCAATGACACCACCAACGATGTTGTTAGCAGTAAAACCACCACCATTCCTTCGAATAGGAACTAATTGTTGATTACAATTATTTACAGGAACACGAACCTCAGATACACTATAGTTCGGTTGAACGTTTGTGATAGGCACCTCTACAATATCGTTAGCATAAGTTGCGGGAACAAAAAGTGTTGCCATCACTCCTGCCAAAATTGTTTTTTTCATCTGTTTTCTCTATTTTCAACTTTCATAACAAGTAACTATTCTATCAAATTATAGGTGCGATGTCAATAGTTTTAAGTTATTGATTTTTCTCAAGTTTTACCAGACATTTATCACCATCTTCATCAATTTCAGTCTTAATAAACCCATCACGTTCCAACATGATTAACATATTTTCTATAATGTCCTTTGTGGAAAAATAACGACCCCAAGCCCAACAAGCCCCCATAGAAGCAAGTGCAAGCACTGTGTGTGTAAATGTGTCCATTGTTTGATACCTCTTTTATATATGATAATAAATTTAATGTCCTTTGTCAATAAAAAAGTGAGGTAAGACATAAAAATCCTAAAATAACTCCGGCGCCTATTCCTATGACTAATGCCTTCAATAGATCCATATCAAACCATAAAGGTATGTTTCTTGTCGGTCCTTTAGAAAAATTGCGTGGTTTCATTTCGTCGTTGCCCTATAGACGCCATCCCAGTCTTCAGGGAGGTCTTCTTTTTGTAGCTGTTCTATTCTATCTCCCATCATGTCGTAATAATCTCTCATCATACCATTAAACTCAAACTCTAGGTCGTTGAGCCATCTTAGTGCTAACTGCCAAGCTTGTTTACGATAGAAGAACAAAAACTTCTCATGCTGTCTTTGTGCCATATCATAGTTCATGATGTTTATAAGGTTTTCATGAGTCCCTAAAGATGTGTAAATATTAACACCTTCTGTTTTACCTTTAACCGCAATTTTATCTAATTCTAATATTACAAATTCATCCTCCATTTCTTTGGCGGTTTCCTCGCCAAGAATTATTTTTACGCCATATTCTTTACTTTGTCCTTCAAGTCTGGCTGCAAGATTAACTGCATCTCCCAAACAACTATAGTCAAATCTTTGATTACTGCCCATGTTGCCCACGACTACATCTCCTGTATTTAATCCAATACCGATGTTTATAGGAAGAGAATTCTCTTTCTTCAGCTCCACATTTAAACCTTCAAGATGTTTTAACATCTCATGAGAAGACTTAATTGCCAATCTACGTTGTTCTTTAACGTCGAGTGGAGCATTCCAAAATGCCATTATGCAGTCACCCATATATTTATCTATTGTACCCTCATTAGTCATGATAATGTCTGTCATAGGAGTCAAAAACCTATTGATGAGCTTTGTTAATCCTTGTGGATCAGTTTTGAACTGCTCACTGATAGGTGTAAATCCTCGTATGTCACAAAACAATAATGTTAGTTCTCTTGTCTCACCTCCTAATTTCAATAGGTCTGGATTCCTCTGTAACTTCTTAACCATTGCCGGTGCAAGATAATGTTCAAACTGTTTTTTGATTTCCATCCTCTTTTTGTGTTCTTCCATGAATCTCAAAAATGCTGCAATTGACCAAGCAAAGAACACTGTAATTACAGGATAACTCCAATCCACCAAATAATCGTGTTTGGTGAAAAGATATGAACTTCCATAAAATAAACCCACAACTGTTGCAGGCATAAGTATCGCACCAAAGTACCAAGGTAGCAATAACACAACAACCATCAATAAGAGTGCAAGACCAAACGATGAACCTAATTCTGCAAGATTAGTCCAATATGGTCTAGTGATGTTTCTGCCTGTCATCATTGTCGCAACAGAGGCACCAATAAGGTCATGTGAATAGATTACACCAACAGGCGTAGATACTGCACTATCAAGGCCAGATGCTGTTATTGACACGATTACTATCTTGCCAGTCAGGTTTGGTAATTCCTCGTGCAATGCATGGACTGGAGTTTTCCATTTGAAGTCCAACCAGATATTACCATGTGCATCTGTATCAATCATCTTGAATTTAGGTATGCGTAGTTTCTCAACACCCGCCACACTTGTTTTCATTTGATACGATATGTCACCAGCGGCCATTCGTAATATTTCCATACTCATCGATGGATACAATTGATCTTCCACTGCAACTACTAATGGCATACGACGAACCACACCATCCTTCTCTGGTGCGATAATCATCATACCTACACCATGTGATTTTTCTGCCAATAAAGGTATCGGACCGATTGCGCCTGGATACTGATATACCCAACCATTCCACGGCTCACCTACTGTTGCAACACCTCGTGTGACACCACTATTATCGTTCTGTGTGGTAGGTATTTGTCCTATGATAGTTGGAGTTTGACTGAGAACATCTGCCAGTGTGTCATCTCCACCAAATCTATCAGGTTGTGCAAAGAGTATAGGAAGCACTACCATACCCGCACCAGCCTCATAGAGTCGTATTATTTCTTTAGATAGTTCTTCTCTGTTCCATGGCCATTGACCTTTTTTCTTTAAAGTTTCGTTATTGATCTCTATTGTAACAAGATTATCCAAGCTCTGTTCTGTCTGATTTCTTTGGTGTTGGTCTAATGCTTTGAGTCTTACCACATCAAGAAACCACGGGTCCACAAAACGAACTGTGCATAGAATGAGAATTACTGCAAATGATATAATCCATTTCTTCATGTCAGTTTCCTTGTGTCACCGAAACAGAACACCCACCACTTGTTTGACAATTCTGTGTCAATGAATAAGATTGTGCGGTATTACCTTGTTGTATGAGTGTAATATCTGTGTGATAACTACCTTGAAGATTAATTACTCCTGTATGTTCTCCATCTCCTTTCTGCATAATCTCTTGTTCCCCACCATCAGTCCTTATGTCCATTCTCAGATCTTTATCACCGTTTCCCTTTTGAGTGATAAAAGTGCTGTTATTATCACCGTTATAGTAGTATATCTGTGCATAGTGGTCAGCATTACCTGTGCCTGTCTCTTGTCCTATTTTTATGTTGTTACCATTTGCATGTACATCTAGGTTTATGGTGTGGCCACCGTATTCTTGAGTTTGTGAACCTGAACAAGTTGTGTCTGTGCTGCTAGAAAATATTGCTCCTTGACAAACATGAAGGGTATTACTGTTTCCAGGCATATGAAAACCTATTCTATTAGAGTCTGAGCCTATGGTGTTGTACTGTTCAATTTTAAATGTGTTGTTATTACCATCCAAGTCACCACCCCATGCTTTACCAGACCCCCAATAAGAAACCCAACTAATGGTATTATTGTTTCCCTCTTGTTTGAAATCCAGTTCATTACCAGTGCCTTCCATCGACAAATTGATAGAATTGTTGTTACCGTCAATGTCTATGTTGACAGTAGTATCTGTACTCGTACCAATCTGTTCAAGATACACGCTGTTGCCAGCAAGTGCTGTACTACTCAGACTGATAGATAGTAATAGTGTTAGAAGCGTCTTCATCTCTTGTTGTTATCTCTGGTACAGGTATTCCACCCTGTGCTAAGTTTATGGTGTACCCATAGTCATTGATTAAATCTAAGTCTATCGCACTGTTACCCACTCTCCGTATTATGCGTGTTGTGTTACCATCCACTATCGTATTGACTTGTGTTGATCTGTTAAACCCGCTGGTTCGGCCATCCACCAACTCTGCCTGTGCTAAGGCAAGAGCAATCTGATCAAGAATATTACCAAGTAACTCTACATCTAAATCATTAATGTCCAACTCGTTGAACTCAAAAAGGTCTTCCTCCAACTCGTTTTTATCCAACCCTGCAAACTCAAGAAAATCAATGTCTAGCAAATTCTTATTTTTCTTTGAATCACTAAGCAACAATATAATCTTCTTTTTTGGTGGCCTGATAATCAATAAGTTGTCAATCTGGTCCAGTGTTAAATCAAGTATCACTGGATTGGATGGTTTTGCCTCTCCTGTACCAACCACTGTTGACTGAAATGCTTGGTTCATTATAACCTGTCCCACATCAGTTTCCACAGATATCTTACCCACTGAACCATCAGCATTAGGTAACAAAATGATAAGAGACTTACCAACCTCATCCACCGTCATACTAAACGCTGTTCCCAACACACCAATCCTTGCTGTTGGTGTCCGAATGTCTACATTCTGATTGCTCAGCTTCGCAATATTACCACTCGCATAGCGCACTGTACCAAGTGCAATATTCATAACCAACTTCGATCCCTCTTTAGAATTGGGATCATAAACAAACTCATCGATAACCAAGGAGCTGTGAGAACTCACAGCTACATTAGTGTCATCTACAAACTTGATACCAACATCACCTTTACCAGTTTTCACCGTGTCCTTGAATTCAATATCTGAACCCTTTTGTAAAACGGATCTCTCACCTGACCTCTCTACAGAGGCATTACCCTTATGTTTTACCACATTCCCAATAGCACCATAAGCACTGATGCTAAAGAGAATGAGACTAATCGTCCATAGTAACTGTAACACTGTGACCTGATCCAACCGTTGTTATAGAGGATGTACCATCATGAGCACCACCTTGAGTAATCGAAAATGTACTAGATGAACCCGTATGATGTAAAGTAGTGTCTTGATCAGCAGCACCAGTATGTGTTGACGTAACAGTATTACTTGATCCAATTGCGGTGATGTTTGTTGTCTTCTTATCACCACCAAGCATAGCCGCGGTACTATTCTCATTTATCGTAATAGTATTGCTGTCACCTGTAGCAACGACATCAACATCAGCATCACTACCCGACGCAGTCTTTGCTACGTTCACGGTAGTGGTATTTGAACTACCAGTGATTGTTTGGATGATACTGTTATCAGCAGAGGCACCTTGTGCTCCTACAGATACAGTAGACGTATTACTATTACCCTCTTGTTTGAGAGTAAACGTCTGTGTTGCACCTACAACAGATGCAGAAATAGTGTTAGTGTTACCAATCTGATCAATGTCCAACGTCTGGTTGTCACCTGTTAAAGTAACGGCCGTTGTGCCATCGCCAAACTTGTTAGTTTGTCCATCTTGATTGATGTTTGCAGTCAGGCTCGCACCAGACTGTGTTATATAAACGTCACTCGCATAGCTCACACTACACATAACGAAATAAGCGAGTATTGTAAGTATGCCCGTTCTCATAGTTCTTTCTCCTGTTTAAATTTCCACAGATTTTCCTTTTCACCTCTCTCTATCTCTAAAATTGTCTTCAAATCTAAACACCGTATTTTTGCATCTTTGATGTTAGGATAGACTCTTTTCAATCCTGAGAGTAAACCATGGCTATTTTTTTGATAGAAAGAAACGCATTCTACATAACTATCAAATGACAAGTGCTCATGATACTTAATATCCTGTTCACCGGATGCAAATGTAACGAGTGCAAATATAAACCACTTCATATTTCTTCCTCCTGTTTAAATTTCCATAATTGTTTTTTCTCGCCTTCCTTGATTATTTCAATAACTGCTTGTTCGATTGCCTTCCTTACTGCATAGGTTATGGACTCATTGTCCGTTATTCCTGCTTCCGTTTCCAGCATTCTAGTTCCCATATCTAAAAACTTAAAAACTGTGGCAGATAATTTTGTACTTAGGATAGTTTTTTGAGAGCTAACTGCCAACAAAACTTCGCCTGTCTGTACAGATATTAATCGTAGAGCCACTGTTACCATGTCTTTACGATATTCATCAGTTATACCAATACCCAGATATCTTACACCCACACCACCTGTGTCTGTATTGGTGTCATACCCGACTATGCCCCCTGTCAACAATACTCCTGCAAACAATAGGGGTTTAATTTTTTCTGCCTTATCTCCTTCATAACTTTTTCTTGTATTTCGTATAATCTGTCTTTCTTTTAGCAGACTTTCCAGTTCCATTCTTTCTATAACTTGAAACCACTCACCATCACCTGCTTTCTTTAGAGCTTGGATTAACCATATATCCCCACCCTGTGTTACTGCGGTGCTCAACAGTGCGAGAGCATCACTTGATTTTCTTTGTCCTGTTACGTCATTAAACTTATACACTGCGATTGGCACCTTACGAACAGGTGGTGTCATATCGTATAGTTCATCTACTAACGGTACAGTGCTTGGTGCAGGAGCATCCTGTGGTTGGATGCTCGCGCAACTAGAAAGTAAAGTCACCAACAGGAACAGTGATAATAGTCGAACTACCATTTGTATCCACAATTGTTAAATCTACGGTATCGTTACTTTTGGTATAACTGATTGTTGTTCCCTCAAAAGTAACGGTGCCTGAAGTTGAAGCAGCTTCTCCGAACATACTGTCCACCAACTGCTTAGATAGTTGGGCGTATATTCTAGACTCTACGTTTTTTATAAATTTCGAAAGGTTTGTATTTGAAGCATCTCGTATTGCTTGACGTTCAGCAGCTGCTTTCTTTTCTCTAATTGCTTCTGATCTAGAGAACTCTTGATTCTCAATAGTCAAAACATGAGCACTATACCCATTTCCATTAAAAGACGGTGATTTAAACGTATGTGTCATTTGAACTGCGTGTGAGTTTACAGACAACAGACAGAGAAGAAAAAGTGAAACTCTAAACATCATCTTTCTCTGTCTGTTTTTTTGATTCTTGTATTTCTATGATGGTGTGTATTTTTTGGTCGAGTCGAATCATGTCGTTGTCCAACATTCTTACTCGATCAATCAATCCTATCAAAGTTCCCAGAGCTTTATCTAAACTTGGAAGAATGTTATTTGTAACAAACTTCCAAATATAGAAAATAAAATAACCCATACCCACAGCAACGACTACGGGTATACCGTATTGATTTACTAACTCTACTATATTTGCTATATCCATAACTATTAGTCTTTTCTAGAATCGTCTTTCCCATCGGCAGCAGACATTCTTCGTGTATCGGGTTTTACTCCTAGCACATGACATACTAGAGCGTCTAACCTCACGATTTCATTATTAATAGTTTTTATACGGTTATCTAAAGATGAAATCATACCATTTAAACTTTCAGCACTACTCACAACCGAATCAAGTATATACTTTAACAATAATATGATAAAAAACCCGCCGATAACGACGGCCGCGATGGAAAAGCCGAGGTCAGCGATTAAGCTAAACGCCTCCATGAGCCCTCCATCTGTTATATTACTACGAACTATTTAGGGGGATTTGTCTTGTAGTTGATGTAGTCGAACAAAATAATCTGCATCGACTAAGACTAGGGGTTTGGTGTTATTACGTTTTAGAACTACAATTGGTTCATAATCACCAGCATTTTCTTTTGCTTGTTCATACGATTTCCAAACGTTAACACTTTCTTGATTTTTGCACTCAATAGAGTATGGGAACTTTGCTCTCGCAGCACGGGCCATGATGAGATCCTCACCACCCGCGCCCATGCTGCGAGATTCTATATCTTCTGGATGAACTTCTAATTTCTCAATAAGTAAATCACGAAACCATTGTTGAAGTCTACGTCCTTTTGCTTTTGCTGATTGGGTTTTCATTCCAACTCACAGACATTCCAATCATAATCTTCAAACCCAGCATCACGTTCAAGATTTACTGCATGTGCTTTAGTCTTACCAACAAAATTGATATCATTAATTAATATTCTACCTGTATCTGCACAACCCATAATTAACATATCAAAAGGAATACCATTTTCTATTAAAGTTTTTTCTGTTATTTCTCTAATACTTTCTCTACGTCCTGTAATTAAAATAATTTTATGACCAGCAGCTTCCCACTCATTAAACTTTTTCACGACTCCCGGCAATGACTCCGCATTTTGGAAAACAGCCGCAACAGAAACATTTTGTCTATATTTAAAAATAGTTCCATCAATATCACAAATTATTGTTTTCATCTTCTTCCCAGTCAATTATTTCATCTTCAAAATCTGGATCATCAATATCACTTCCACAGAATGGACAATACATTATTCTATAATGATAATCATCCATATTATGTTTAATAGCAAATTCAGCCTCACAAGAGACACAGACTATGAGTTTCATTGAATCTCGCAGAAACCCGCTGCACATGCAAGTTCTTGGGCACCAATTGTCATATCAGTTTGCTCATATTCTGCGAGTTTCTCCCATTCAACAAGTTCAGGCATACTCTTCAAAAGCACTTCATATTCTTGTTTAGTGCAATCCTGATAAGGTGCTTGTTTATATGTATGCTCTGCAAATGGAAGGAAACTGACGCCACTCATATATTTGAAGTTATCATACACCCACGACCCAACTTGCAACCATTCCTCTTCTTTGACAGAGATGGTAACAGAAGGCTTATGTTCGCACCAGTTTTCTTGATAAACTTTCCATAGTTTCAACTGTTCGATAGCAGACATGTCTGTGCGAAACACTGCACCAGATTCAACCTTCATAGGAAAGGAAAACACTGATGTGTGACTTGGATTCATCACATCATCTTCAACAGGAAATCCTTGGTCTACCATCATTTTTGTCAATGGGTCTTTCTTATCACCACGCACTGTGCGAATATAGTAAGGATTATGTCTTGCATGAATACCAGAAGCAGAATCAGTCAACTGACTTACTGTGCCAGATGGTTTTACACAAGTCACAGCAACAGATTGATTGATACCCATCTTTTTAGCATATTCCTTATTTGTCTCTACAGCCACATCTCTTAGTTTTTGTAATCTAGTTTCTAGACCAAGAAGCTTACCATTTGTAAGTTTGCAATCCATAATACCTGTAAGAGAAACACCAAGCAATCTCTCTTCTTCACAGTTTCTTCTCCATGACTTAGAGACATACTTAAAGTTGACAAGTGTTGATTGGAATGTACCAAGAATAGTTGCAAGTCTCACCTTCTCCAAAAGAGTGTCCTCTGTATCATGTGCACGTACCACAACTTCTGACAGATTACAGAACTGACGATTACGAAGAATAATTTCAGAACAAGGATTGGTGCCATACTCATGACCCTCTACTTCACGACGACCATTCTTTGATGCCATCCAATTAGCAGACTCGCGATTAAAAATACCACGTTCACCAGACTTGGAATCATAGAGAGCTTTCCACTCATCCATAAAAAGACCAATGTTTGGTTTTTCACTATAACACGCAGAGTTGTTTGCAAGTGCCCGCTGACCGTTCTCATTCCACCACTGACCAGTTTTAGCATGACGCATAAGGTCATCAGATAGGTTAGACAAACTAATCAGTGCAGAACGACGTACACCACCAACAACCACAACTTCTGCAATCTTACAAACTACATCATGTGCTTCTATAGAATATAACTTACGCCCGGCCGCATTCTTAAAAATATTGACAGTAAAGTTAAATAGAGATTCAAGTGGTTCTGGACCACTAGCTCGTCCACCAAACGTCTTCAGCGGCGCACCAGCGGGTCTGACCTTACTTAAATCCCACCTTGGTATCTGTCCGACATATAACATACCAATAAGTTCTTTGAGTCCTTTAGCCCAACCCAACTTACTATCAGCCACTACAATAGTGGTATCTGACATATGAAACTCATCAGCAATTACAGGAAGTTGAGAAACAAATTGTTTTTCAACACTAAACCCAACACCAGTGCCATTCATAAGAACATAGAGAATTTCATCAAATGCCTGTGGACGATCAACTGCCACATAGGAACAGTTATAACCTGCGATGTTCTCACGTTTAAGAGCTTCACCGGCTGTCATCATACAACGCATAGACGGCATAACACGCAAACCTAGAACCGCTTGTTGTAGTTCATCTCTTAACTTCTTTGTAAGGTCAAAGTTGACTGTTTCTTTTAGGTGTTCTGTGAAAAAATCAAAATATCTAGTAACTGTTTCATCCCAAGTTTCTCGACGTTCTTTTTCTGGTAACCATCTAGAATAACGGGACAAATGAATGAACTCTTGGTACGATGTTGGTAAATAATTACTAGGCATTTATTTTTCTCCATTCTGCTAGTTTTAGTTGTGCCTCTGCACCACTAAATGTATTGTTTTTTATGATTGTTTCTAAGTCTTGTTTAGTATACCCTGCAATAATCATATCATTAATATCTTTTTGTTTCACATGATTTGGCCAGATGACAATTGTCTGACCTTGTGTTATTGTCTTCTCTATCTGTTTACAAATTTCTTTGTTTCGTGGTTCGTTATCATATATAATGACTAACTCACCATCTATCAAATTTTTAGAAAAGTCTGCCCCAGCAACTGCAATGCAATTGTCAAGAAACATACTATCTATCGGTCCTTCAACGACGAAGATTTTTTTAGTTTTATCTACTCTATCTAAACCATAAATCTTGTCTGCGTTTTCATCCAATTTGACGGTAATATATTTAGGTTGTTCAGAACCAAAGGCTCTACCTTGATATGCGAATACCTCACCATTCTCATCTCTAAAAGGAATCAATAACCTTGGATGATCATAACTTAAAAGTGGAAATTTATTTTTTACTAAAAGGTTTGAAAACCCATAAAAATCCGGGCATAAGAACAAGTCTGCACATCTCTCTTGAGGTATATTTCTCTTCTCAACCAGTCCTCTCGCCGGGTGAGACTTGGGAAGTTCTGAAATCGATTTGAGGTTTTTGAAAATATTCTTTTTAGGAAAGACAGGTGCACTGAATTTAAACTCCGGTTCTGGATTGTTAGTTTTGACGCCTTTTCGGTAACGTTCCATTATATAGTCATCGTAAACTTTTGAGTTTACGTGCTTAATAAGATTTCCCAATGTTGCTCCAGCACCACAGTTGTGACACTTGAAAAACAAATCGTTCTTTTTACGGTAAACGAATCCTCTAGCTTTTGTGCGAGACTTCTGTGAATCTCCACAATATGGACAACGAAAGTTCCACAAGTTCTCCCCTTTCTTTTTAAAGAGTTGAAGTTGTGTACTTAGTATATTAAGGTATTTTGTATCGATATAAGACATTCAGATATGATATCATATCAATTACAGAATGTCAAGTTCTAAGATTTTGTTGAGTACAAACCCAGCAATAATTGAAGCGCCAATAAGAACATGACGCCATCTTTCTAAAATACCAACTCTGTCTCTGAGTTCATCACGTATGGCCTGAATTTCTTTATTCTGTTCTGCGTGTTGTGCAGCTGCAGCCACCATGATTTCTTTGGTATTAGTAGTTACTCTTGAATGAAGTTCAGAGATTTGTTTTAACAACTCTGAACGACGTGTTTCTATTTGTTGCTCTGCCTCTACAATTGCTTCTTCTTGTCTTGCAAGTTTTTCCTCATGTACAGCAAGCATACGATGAATGGAATTAGATACATCAGTTAGTTTCTCTATAGCGACATCCAATCTGTCATGGATTTTTCTTTGATCTTCTAGTTCCTTTTTGAGAAGTCTAACCTCTGTATCTAATCCATTCATCTTTCTCTAGCCTTCAGACTTGAGAAGCGTTACAGCACCCCAAGCAATCGCGGCCCAACAAACAATGTTGATTGGAACGACAGCCGAGAAAAACAATCCAAGGACGCCAACAGCAATAAGGGCGCCACCATCCCAAGAGGTTCTTTCTGATAATCTGTTTGTAATCCAGTTCATTATAGATCTCCTGTTTACTATTAAATACAATAGCTTTGTTTATTTATCGTCCTCAGAATTTGAGTTTTCTAATTGTACCACCCTTTCCTCTAGGTTGTCCAGTTTTTTTGCAACATTTGGATACTTCTTTCTCCATGCCTCCTCTTCAGCAAGAATCTTTATATTCAATTTCTTTGCTGCCCATGTAGACAATCCATCAACTTTTGCATAAGTCCAAATTCCAAGTTTTGTATCTGCAAACCAACTATTTGTAGCTTGCCCAAGTATGGCTCCTGCAATTGCTTGTACTGCCCAAAACCACATTTAATCAGGCATCCCTACACAACAAGAACATTGGTCATCTGACGTACAACGACAAGGATTGCATGTGCAATATGGATTTTCACAAAGTTCGTTTTCACAAACATGATAATCGGTTACCTTTTTCATCTCTCCTCTCCTTTTAGAAAACATGTCTAGATATGTTGAAAATAATACTCCAGTCATTCTTTATCAGAGGCAGGCCATCTTCCAAATGTTCTCACCGCCCAATAGGCAGGATAGATTTTATATTTTCTTACAGAAGGTTGTGCGCTCTGCATGCCCCACAAAAAAATCCTATCTGAAAGTTTTCTTGCCCTTTTCCAAGTTTTTTTGTTCATGTTTTTAGAATGATAATAAGAACGCAAACTTGCATAAAGATGATCGTGAATTACCGCTGCACGAGCAACGTCCCAAGGAGAAATGATTCCCCACACTGCTCTAGGGACAGATGCCAAGTCAGTCTTCATTCCAACATCACAAGTTATTCTTCCTGTGTCTGCTATGTTGACACCAATCTCTTTGAGGATTTCTATATCATCCTTTGTCAATAGATGTGTTTTGAAAGATAATTGTTTTTCTAATTTCCATGTTTTAGGAGGTGTGAACTCTGCACTAATTTTAGCATTAAAATTACCCATTGTCATTCTTGCTTTTCCTTTTCTTGATTAGGAGTCACAGCCTTCTCATAGTAAATAATTATCTCCTTCTGCTGTTGTAAATATCTTTTTATCTCTGCCATATTCAATGCCAGAGTTTCATAGTCTCTTACACTTAAAACATAACCAACCAAGTCTCCATTTTCTTTGATGAATTTGTTTTTAAATTCTTCAAAGTTCTGTTCAGTAACAACATAAAAATGTATATCATTTAATCGAACAGGACTCGGCCGAGTCTGTAAAGGAATCTTTCTCTCAACTTCTACTGTTTTAACCTCTACAGGAAGAATAGATCTCCAACTGCTACAACCACTACTGAGTAGAAGTGCTGGAATCAGGAGACTCAATGACAGTAAGGTCTTCCAACGATTTAAAAAGTTTCTTTGTTCCATTGTTTATTCTTTTCTCTATTAATCCTGGCTTTTGCATACTCAACTTAGCCAAATCATGTTTACGCAACTTACCAATGAGAACATCTTTATATTCATTTGCTTTGTCCAATTTAGACTGTAGTTCTATATTTAGTTCTTCAAACTTTTGTTGGTCTTCAACCAACACATTGATAGTATTGTCCTGTTCCTTCGTTACTGCCTCTAATCTTGCACTATTTTCCGTGAGAGTTTGAATTCGTGATTGTGTATCTTTGTAGTAGTAATAACCACCATACACAACACCACCAACTAAACCAACAACAATTATGAGAATATAAATTTTTAACATTGTATTTCCTATCCGTTATCAAACTGA
>VTLG01012275.1_pt1 | contig 32723 bp, 53 predicted proteins | sample 4694571 | NCBI WGS metagenome assembly VTLG01 (sample SAMN12604809, study PRJNA352737) | marine metagenome | biome: ENVO:00000447; feature: ENVO:00000209|ENVO:00000569|ENVO:01000036; material: ENVO:00002151; isolation source: viral sequences binned using virsorter ...
CGCCCATTTCATAATTAGAATATTCTTTTTCCTTAAAGTATTGTTCTTTTGATATTAAGTCAGCCAATAGGACTGTTTCATTCAACCCTATTTGTTTGGCTAACTCTTTATTCACTACTAAAAATGCGGTACTGCTTAATAAGTGTTTCATAATAAATTTACTTCTATTGAATGATTGTAATCTGTCAAAGCAAATCTAATATTTTTAAGCATTTTAGAAAATTGTGCGTAAGAAGTTTTTAATGTGCAGCCGACTTTTCCAGACCTTACAAGTATTTCTACTTGTTGTGGTCTATCTTCTTGTGTAAAATCTAACAAGTGCCTTTTCAAAGTTTTGCTATCGTCAAATGTAGTTTTAGCACCATTTATCTCATTGTAAGCAGTATAAACCTTATTAAACATTTCTCTATACTCTCGCCAAGTAGAATAATTAGAGCCGTGCTTATGCTCGTAGTGGTATATCAAACTCCTATCTCTATTAAGTACATCTGCAATAACTCTTTGATGTATAAAAGAAAGCCGCCCAATATTTGCTGCTACTAATCTCGGTAATTGTAATTCAAGTTTCCTTGACTTAAAAGATAACGAACCTTTGCGAAGCCCTACTAACTGAGTAGTAAGGTCGCAAATATCCATAAACTTTTCTTTGTCTGTTATATTAGAAAGGTAAGTCATTTCCTTGTTTTTTAGGTTCGTTAATAGTTTCTTTTCCATTTACCCAATCTGCAAATATTTGTGCAGTTAAACAAACTTGCTCAGGACTACAATCATTACCTCTACAATAATCAACTGCTGCTTTCAAACTACTTTGTCTAACAATTAAGTCCTGTACATTGTCATCTTTTTTGTAGTTAATAGGTTGTCCGTTACTTTCTGCTGGTGCGTAGTAAGGTTTTACTTTTGGATATTTGCCGTCTATAAATTCATAGTTGGCTTCTTCACCTTCTATAAATTTAGTTTGAAATTCCTTTTTACTACTGTACTCACCACAATCGCCATTCTCAAATTCTACTTCAAATTTGTACATCATTCCAAATTTGCCTTCCCAAGTACCATTACCTGTTACTCTTTTTACTTTGCTTGTTTTCATAATTTAATTATTTAAGTGTTGACTACTCTATTTTAGGTTTTCGTCTTGCCCTATGTCTTGTATGTATTTAATTGCTTCTTCTTTCATGTGCTTTGTATTTAACCATTCTAATAACTCAATGGTATTAAATACAATTGTAATGTCTTTTCCGTTTTCATCTTTTCCTGTTAAATAAACATCGTTTCTATGGCATTGAAAAGTATTTATATCGTGTAAGTTCTTGTATTTCATTTGCTTAGTTTTTTGTATAAAAGTATTAAAAAAATTGTAGTTGCTATTATTGTTTCCATAGTTATTACCTTACTTCTGCATAAGTTGTATTTGTTTTAATTATGCTAACAAATATTTTTTTATCATCTTTTGTTTTTCTTTTCATTGTTTTAGTTTTAGTTTATTTCTATTCCTGTATGCTCTTTGCAATCTGAACACAAATCAGTATTTTCTATAATCTTTGCACCACAACATTCTGAGTGTGTAGAACAATCGCAACATTCTTTGTAATCTTTGCAATCATCACAAACTTCGCAAGAATAACAAAGCATATCACCTTCGTATAGTTCAAGTTCTTCGCCACATTCTTTACAACATTCTTGTTCTGTTGTGTTTTCTGTTGGGTTATCATATCCTTGATATGTACCCCTTATCCAATTTTCGTAATTCATTTTGTATAATTTTGAAGGTTGTTAATTTTGTTTTCTATCTTCTGCATACGAATTAAATAAGTCATAGTATTTCGTATTTCTTTACTTGCTTGATAATTAGCGTCTGCTTGTTCAGCCCAATACTTTGAACTATTATTTATGTTATCTTTTGAATAACCATTAAACTTAACAGAAAGGTTTTCGTACTCAGTTGCTATACGATTAAGTTTATCCATTACTAAATCAGCGTCAAAGGTTTTGATACCTCTATAACTTTCTTTTAAGTCAATTTTTGCTGAAATGCTTTTTGATTGTTCGCCTAATTTTTCTACTTCGGCTTGTAGGTTCTCAAATGTTTTCATTTTGTTTTAGTTTTTTTAAGTTATTAAATTTGTTATTTTCTTTTATTGCTTTTGTGTGTTCATTATTATACATCAATTTTAGCAACCTTTGTTTTTCTTCTTTTGTCTTTACTATTGGTATTTCAAATCTCATTGTTTTTGTTTTTAATAATTATAGTTCATAAAATATTAGTAAAAGGTAAGGGTTTGGAGTAGAGGTATAAAATAACTTTGCTTTGACCAACAATTACATTTCTGCGTTTTGGTTAAATCTACTTTTACTAATATTTCAATGAACTAATTACAAGGCAAATATACAACCTTTTTTTTAATTCACAAACATTTTAACAGAAATATTTACAAAGTTATTCACAATCTATATGTTAATAATATAAGTAGTTGTAAGTGTCTTTAAGGGTATTACACCTAAAATAAAAGAAAGTTCGTTAGAAGTCCTTATACTGCGAAATAAAGCACTATTAGTATAAGAACAAAGTAAAATATAGTAAGTTTAGTAGCGTCTGATAGTTTCATAATCTCATTAATAAATTGATTGGTACTTTGCCATTTAATACAACACCACAAGCAATTGCAGGTTTTTTACCTCGTTTTGCGTAAGCCATTGCATAACTATCGTGATTAATTCCGCAGCCCACCTGCATTGCAAAGATACGGAAGTTCTGTCCTACATAGTGTTCAATATAGCATTGTGTATGTAAGTGTCCTTGTACTGTGTTCATCATATCACTTTTTGCTTTTGTACGAGCCGTTCCTGCTTCACCGTGTAAATATTGTACTCCGTCTATTTCTAATCTATCTACAAACTCCCAATTAGGTACTTCTAATACTTCTTTGTAGGACTTAATCCATTTAGAAGGTATTAAGGAAGTTTGTGCTTTTCGCATAATCATTCTGTCGTGATTACCTAAAATAACAGTAGCGTCAGGAAATGCTTTATACCATCTTGCTATTCTTTTAATAGCATATTCAAGTTCTTGCTTTCCTGTATATTCTGCTTCAATATCAATTTCATGGAAAGAACTAAAATGGTTATCACAAATATCACCAATAAAAACTACATCAGTACAACCCCAATAGACATATTGTTGTTTGCACCAATCTAAGTATTCATCTAAGCAAAAAGGTTCGTGAAGGTCGCCAATAACTAAAACATTACGCTTAGCCATTCGCATACCTTCAATAACCTTTATTTCGTTAGGTTTTAACCTATACCTGTTATTTCTTCTCTTTTCCAAAATCTTGCATTCCTGTACCTAATATAAGGGCTACGATACTATACAGAATGTTTTGTGTCTGTGTAGCGTCTAACCCTAAATTGTCAGAAAGTATTGTCGTAAGACAACCTGCAACTGCATACCAAAATTTCTTTGAGCCAATCATTTTAGAAATTAAAAATTCTTTTAACATAATATTTAGTTTTGATTAATAAGCAAATTTATTGATTAGTAAAGCCAAATAACGCTTTTATCTTTCAAGTTATCAACATCACAATGTATAAAGGTCTTCGCTATTCCTATACGATTAATACCTACTTGCATAAGTGCGTTAAGTATTAAATATCTTTCCCTGCTTCCGTTGTAACCTATATCGGCTGCTAATCCTTTTAAGTGTGATGAATTTTTAGATGCTTTTAATCCTTTTTTTAATAATTGCTCATTGTATTCTTGACATCTATACCCTGAATTAATTTTGAAAGGTATTTGTGCTATATGTCTTGCTTCGTCAAGTTTATGTAGAAAATCTATATCCATTTTCTTACCTGAACCTAATTCACAAGGACAATCAAATTCTGATAGATTAAAATATTTAATGTCTAAATTTCTTAAATTATCATAGTAGTATTTACTATGACTACCTACCTTGTCCGACATATTTCTTTTTGAATTTTGTTTGACTTTTAGAAGCGTTTTTAGAATGTACGCCTTTACGCTTTTTTTTAGTTTTTTTACGATATGCAGTAACTTTAATCCTTGCCATTTCTTTTTATGTGGTGATACCATTTGTTCAATGTATATCCTATCGTTATTAATAACAATATGATTTTTAGAAATAACTCTAAATTAGTAAATGTTGTTACGCTTAGTATTGTTGCGTTTACACCTACAACTTCTGCAATTTCCGTTGCTGCTTTTTTTATCGGCATTTTTCAAATATTTTTTTAATGCTACTTCGTTCTTTTCTTTTACCTTATAGTACTTTCTCATATATGTAAGTCAGGTGTTAAGAAATCGTCTAATGTTATACCCCTATTTCTTTGTCTATCTACTTCTACATTCATTCCTGAATAATAAGCATCACTATCAGGCGTAATATCTGCACCACTTGAAGTTGAGTATTCTGGATAACTTGATGTGTTGTTTTTTATGTAGTCAATTAAGCGTTGTGTGTAGAACTCGGCAGTATTCCTTATTTCCTCTCTTAGGTGTTGTGCTTCTTCTGTGCTTAAAGCCGTACCTGTTTCGCTTGTCTTACTATATATATTTCCGTTTGATACTTTGAACCTTAGAAACGGCAGACATTCGTAAAAAGCAAAATGTACAAGTGCGTCTTGAATATAATCGTCTACAAGTGTTTGATAAGCACCTGTCAAACTACCTGCTGTAATTTTAGTTTGTAATGCTTCAAACAAATCTGTTCCTAATTTCGTTTCAATATACTTCTTTTGTGCAACCTTTATATAAGGAAGCATAAATTCCATATCTACATTGCCACCGATAGCCGTGCTATCTTTTAGTTTGTTTTCTGATATAAAAAGTACATACGCCATTATCTTACAACTTTATCGTTAATTTTACCTGCTTCTTTTTCTCTACTATTCAAAGGTGGTACTCCTGCATCAGAAGGTACATAACCTTTGTTTCTCGGTTTATAGTTTTTTAATTCTTTTGGTAAGTAATCACCTTTTTGATATACTTTTCCGTTTATAGTCATATTTCGTGGGGCTTTCTTTAATACATATAGTCGCCTTAACCAATAGTGTCGGCAGTTGTATGAACCCTTAAATCTGAATATGTTGTAACTACCAAATTCAGTATTTCTCATTCCTGTTATATCCTCTCTTGCGAACAAACTGCTATAATGATTGTTCCATAATGTTTTGCAAAATTCTCTTGTATTTGTTTTAGGTCTTCCACCTCTATATACATATCTTATCTTAAATAATGCTCTATCTTTATTTGCTTTTCCTTCTTTTCCTGTTGGGTTAGGTATTGTAGTTGCAAATTCGTAATTATGGTTTTCGTCTTGTGCTTTTTCTTCGTCAATTAATTGGTAGTCATCTTCTATACTAACTTCATCTTCTAATTCTAAACTGTCAATGTAATTTAATATTTCTTTGTCAGTAGGTGTTTTGTTTTCTTTTGACAAAGGACATTCTTTTAAGTTTTTTATTTCTGCATGTGTTTCGCAAGGCATATACAAAGTTTTGCCATCTTGTGTATGCTCATGATGACCTTTGCAACCTATTCTTTCTGCTTCGGCTTCTGCTTCTTCTATTGTGTCGTATAAAGGCATTTCAACTCCGTCAGTAATCATACTACCTACCTTTGCAAATTCCTCGTTTGCCACTTCTTCATCTATTTCTAATGGGTCTAACCCTAATTCACCTCTTAATTCGTCTTGCGTCATTACATCTTTAAGGGTTTCATTATCAAACTTAGTTGTAACAGGTGTGAATTGAATTATAGATACAGGAAGGTTCATATTATTTACTTCAAATATCTTAGTCAATACTTTTAAGATATGTGCTTGAAACGGCTTTACAACTGCATTAAGGTATATTTCAAACGCTTGATTAAGTTCGTCAGCGTTGTTTCCAAGCCCTGTGTTGTCTTTAATTCCTAAAAGCATAGGTGATGTTACCCTGTGTCCTGTAAGTATGTTAGAAGTCAGTAATTCCTGTAAGGCAAGATACTGCTTGTCTGCGTTTGATACGCTTATAGGTGTTATAGTAGGTTCTCTATCTTTACTATCTGAAAATGTAAGCACCATTTTCCCTGCTTGTGACGGACCTGAAAACTTATCTGCTATTTGTCTTTCTACTTGTACTCTTTCTTCTCTTGTTGGTACTCCATTATTAAAGGAAATAAAATAACTTCCTGCGAAGCCGTTTTTAATATTTGACAAGTGAAATTCACCTACATATTGGTCGATTAAAGCCCAATTAGTACAACCTGAATAGTCAGGTGTTCCGTATAGTTGCATATTAGGGCTATACAAAGCAGAATAAAGTATTTGGTTAGGTTCTGTTCTGTCTTTTAAGTTAAAAGCAGCAACAGGTTGTGGTCTATTATTTTTTTGTCTTGTGTTTGCCCAATCAGAACTTACATAATAAGTATCTACAACACCCATTTCGTTAGGTACTCCACTACGAATTTTCTCTACTCCTATGTGGTGTATTTCTGATATTTCTGTTCTGTCCTTCGACCAAATTATATTAAGTCCAAATGCACCGTGTAATTTTAAGTCAAAAGCGATTTTAGTCATTACTTCTTGTAATGTTTCTTTTGAGTTTGCAGCAGCAATAAACTTCTTTAATTTAACCAATGCTTCTAAGTTAGTTTCATCTTCTATTTGTAAGCCGTTTCCTGCTATCATAGCAGCAGTTTGATTAATAATAGCAGCGTGTGTAGAACTGTTGTAATAAAGGTCTATTAGAAATTGTGGATATTGGTTTTTATATTCTTCTGTTCCGAACTCAATCCAATCTTTGCCGTATGCTTCTTTTATTATAGGCGAAGTTTGTGCTTCTAAATTTACAAGCCCTAAGTTTTCTAATATGTTATTCTTCTTCTTCATTCCAGTCGTTGTTATTTATTAATTCAAGAAGTTCGTCATTTGTGTAAGTTGTAGCAAAAGCAAAATAATCAGGTGTTTCATAAAAAGATACTATTGCTTTTGTTCCGTCTAAACTTCTTCTTGCAGTTTCTTTTGAAGTAGTAGCCAATTCGTCAAAGTTCAAATTATCTAATTCGCTTGTATCTATAATAATATATTTTCTCATAATTAAGGTGTGTCTGTTGAATAAGTTGGTGAATTTACAAAATCTCCACCTGTTGCTTGCCCTGAACTATCTACAATTTCACCAATAGCAGTATTACCTTCTTGAAATTTGAAATAACCTTTCAAACCTGACATTCCTGTTAAGTCAAAAGGAACACCACCATTGTATAAAGTAGTTGCTGAAACAACACTATCAAAAATTGCCAAGTCGCAAAATTCACCTTTTGCAAAACCTGTACCTGAACCTGTATTTCTACCTATATCGCAGTTGTCAAGTGTTGCGTCAAAGGCAGTAACTGATTGGTCGTCTTTTGTGTCTTTAAGAACTCCGTTCATATATATTTTTATTTCATTTGCCGAAGTGTCATAAGTACCAACAAAATGTTTCCAACCTTGCCCTTTAATTTCGGTGTCACCATCCACAATTTGAGCAGTTCTTGTAGAACCTGCACCTTTGTATGACATTCTTAATTGGTTAGAAGAATTGTGATACATCATTTGTAATATATTATCAGATGCTGATTCTGAACCTGATTGCGCCCTAAATATAAAAGCAGATGATGTAAGGGCAGGTATTTTAGCCCAAACTGAAATTGTACCTGTATTAACACCACACTTACCTGCTAATTGGTCTACTTCTATATATTGTGTAGAGCCGTTAAACTCTATACTATAATCGTTGGCATAAACACCACTATTTGAAGTTACTCCTAACTTCATTATTCGCCTGTTTTTTCATCGTGTTCTGTATAACCTATTGCAACTCCTGATGTTAATGTTATAGCCGTTATACGACCATAGATAACAGTTCCAGCAGGTATAGTTGTTTGCAAAGCACTTTCGCCTGTGTGATTAGCCATAGTGATTGCACTAATTACACTTGTAGTTACAAAATGTACACAATAGTAATCTTTTCCTGTTTGTGCTGCCGTTGTAAAAACAACTCCTTTGCCTTTTCCTAATTGTTCTCTTAATAAAATGTTATTACTGTCTATTAAACTCATATCTTAATTTTTTTTAATTAGTCCAAATATAATTCGTTCCACTCGGTTCAGGGTGTTGTGTATATGTTATTTGTTCTGACCCTGCCGTTTCTGTTACATACAACTTTCCTGTTTCTACTAATCCTTTAACAGTTCCGTAAATTCCTGTTGTATCGTTTGCAACATCTGTTTCTGTAATAGGTGCTGTATCTGCTGAAAGTGTAGGTACAGTTCCATTAAAACTTACTTCGTATATTTCATACTTCCAATAACCAAATGGCTTGAAATTTACTAATCCTGTAAATACATTTTCTGTTGTGTTGTGTCCTATTGTTACTTTTGTTGTTCTTTGATAAGTTCTTATGTCATCATTATGCACTTGACTTTGTCCGTAAGCATACACAACTGACTTATTCATATCGTTAGTAAATTTGAATAATAATCTTATCCTACTTGAAACAACAGAAGTGTCTATTCTCTTTTCTTCTGTCGTAACATAAAAAGTACCTGTTGAGCCGTAAGTTATGTGTAACATATAGTATAATAGAAAAACTTTGCAAATATTTGTATTTTGTTAGAAAACAAAAAGGGGTTCTTGCGAACCCCCTAATGTTTATGAAAACAAAGTTAAAAACTTTGAGAAGTTTATTTATTTAACTCGTTACAACAGCGTTGAATGTAAATGCAGAATTATCAAATGGTGTAGTTGTGTAATCTGCTACAACTTGCATAGGGTTTGGTTCTTGTCCTTCAAAAGTCCAAGTATAACCTGATAAATCTCCTAATGCAGCCCCTGATTGATTAGTACCTGCTGACAATTCCATTCCGTTATCTAACCCCATAGCGATAATTTTATTTTTACCACCTGACGACAATTGGTTAAGTTCTGCGAAAATAACCATTCTTTGTTGAGCAAGTAATTTAATTTCGTTTTGGTCTTCTTTTGTTAAGTCGTGTAAGATAACATTTGCAGAATGTGTATAAAATACAGTTCCGTTTTCACTTGAAGCGTTTACAGTTTCCGTAATAGAACCTGTACCTCTTTTCAAAGTGTATTTGTATATGTCATCACCACTTCCTAAGTCCAAATCCGTCAATTCACCACTTGCAGTAGTAAATGAAGTCAATTCGTCGTGTTGAACTAAATAAATCGCTTTAATTCCACCGACACCATCTCGGCAGGTTATGTTTCTTCCTTTCGTTAAATTACAAGCCATTTTTTTTAGTTTTTAGAGTTAGTATTATGATTGGTAAACAAAGTCGCTATCAACACCAACTGCAACTCCTGCCGTCCATCTTGATACCATTCTTACATTTTGGCTTCCGTCTAAGTCAGCCATATCAAGAACTTTTACTTCGTTGTAATCCATATCTAATGCAGTAGAAGTACCGAAGAAGATATTAGATTTTGTTCCTGCATACATTACATTGTCAGCAAGACCACTTACAACTGCAATCTTGATACCTTCAAACTCAGGAGTATATTGCCCCATGTGGTTAAAAGGAAAAGCAGATAAAGCAGAAATAGCAGAAATATAAAATCTGTATGTCTTTTTGTTCATATAAATATACAAGTCGTCTTTCATATAAACCGCAGCAGGAATATCAGCAACTAATGTACCTAAGTTTGCAATAATGTTTGCAGCAGTATAAGCAGCAGAAGCACTTGAACTTGTCATACTTCCTGAATGTGAAGTAGTAATTCCGTTGAACTGTCCGCTTGTAGAAGTATTACCTGCCCAAAAAGCACCTTCTATACTATCAGCAATTACTCCTGCTGAGTAAGACATAGCAAATGCTACAAAGTCGTCCTCTTGTGCGTAACTCCAATCGCTTAAAAGTGTTTTTCTACAAATGTCTTGATTAATTTGAAATTGCTCTACTTCTAATACATTTTCTGTAAGTGTTAAAGCAGAAGATTGCTCGTCAAATCCGCAAGTTGCGTCTTTAACAAGATTTGTGTTGGCAAGAGTATTGATAACTTCTTTGTAGTTTACTGCATCTCTTACAGTAGCATACTCCAAACTATCAGCACCTCTTAAAGCCGCATTGATGTAAGCACCTGCGTGTTTCCCTGCATAAGTGCTTGATGTGATTGTTAAACCCATTTTTTTTTAGTTTTAAGTGTTTATTATTTATTTCTTATATTATACCAATATTTCTCTTTCTTTGTCATTTTTCTGTATTCGTCTTTTGAAAGAGTTTCTTTTTTTACTTCATTAAATTTAGAAGTTTTAACAGGTTCAGTAGCAGGTTCTTTTGAAAGTTTTTCTACTTCTTTACTTAATTCTGCTTTTTCTGTTTCAAGTTCTTCATTTAATCCTTTCATTTCGTTAAGTTCAGCGTCTAATCTTGCAATGTCGGTTTTAACTTCTTCTAAAAGTTCTTTTATTACTGAACCAATTTCTGTAATCAAACCTTCTTTGTCAAACTCAACTTCTTCTGTTTCTTCAACTTCGTCAGTCGCTTCTTCCATTTCTTCTTTTTCTTCTTTGTAATCTTCTTCTTCTTTTTCTGCTTCTGTTTCTTCTTCTACTTCTTCTTCCATAATCTCAGAAACTACACCTTCTTCTGCTACTGAAAAATTTACACCATCTTCTGTTTCGTATTCGCCAACAGGTAAAGGCATAGTCGTTCCGTCCTCAGCAAGTACCATAACTGATACACCTTCTGCTAATTCGTCTGCTTCTGAAACAATAATAGTTCCATCAGTCAGTTTTGCTTGATATGAAAGTTTTACCTCATTATCTTCAATACCAAGTGCTACTAATATTTGTTTTTTCAAGTCCATAACTTTTTTATATATAAATTAATTAATTCTTTGTTAAGTATAATAGAAATAGTTTTATTTCGTTTGATTTTCAATACCTAACAGTTCAGCAAGTGCAGTTAATACATCTTCATTTGTAGGTTTTTGTGAAGCCATTGATTGCATTTTATCAACAAAGTAGCCCTCTATGCTTAACCCTTTTAGTTCGCCTGATTTTATTCTACTCCATAGTTCGTCATTCTCGATTTTCATCTTAACGAACCAAGTACCAACAGGCAAGTCAAAGCCATAAAGGTTAGATTTGTCTTGTTCGCCTTCTTTTATCCAACTTTCAATTGTTAAAACACCTGATACTCTATCTTCGTGCTGGTAAGTTGCTTTGTGGTGATTGTTATGTTTTAAGTAAAGTGCTGCTGCCTGTGCTACTGTTTCTTTACTGAAATATACATAGTAGTCGCTATCTGTGTTTGCGTCATACCGATAAATCTGTTTGTTTGGTATAAGTGCAGGACTAACTAACATTCTTTTTTCTTCGTCTACTTTTGCTAAGGTTAGATTGTTATTTTCTTTTCCGAAAAATACAAAATCTTCTTCAATCGCAGGACTTGATACTAAACTAATAGCGTCTATTGTTAGTTCTTGACTATCGTCTGAAATAACTAATTCTACAATTCTTGTTTTTTTCTTTTTCATAATGTATAATAGATTAAATTCTTGTTTATTTTATATTGTGGCTCTTCGCCTTATATTTGCTAACTTGTTTTGACTATTTGTTATATCGTCAGATACTACAAATGCTCTTGCAGGTTCAGGTTCTATACCGCCTTCTAATGTAAATGCACCACCTGTAAGTTCTGTTCTCGGTGCTGCTACTGATGGTGTGTTAGGTGCAGAAGGTACTGAACCCCCACCTTCACCTGTCGAAGCAATCGCCCTAACATTTGCTAACCCTGATGCTACTGCTGCTGCTGCTGCAATACCACCTAAAACAGGACCTACAACAGGTATACCTGCTAACGACTTGTAAGAAGCAGTTGCAGATTGATAAGTGTCTATTGTAGTTGCTGCTATTGCTGCTGCTTTTCCTGCCTTACTTTCCTCTCCCATTATTGTAGTAAGGTTGTTAAGAGTGTGTTTTGCTAACATTAACCTTTCATTTTCAGACATAGCAGCCCATTCTACTCGTTTTTCTGAAAGTTCTTGCAAAGACATTTCTATATCTTTTTTCTTTTCAAAATCAATTTCTGTTGCAACAAATAACTCACCTATTTTATCCATTTGCTTATCCATTGATTGTTCAAATGTAGTAGCCACTTGCTCTAATGTACCTACTCTTTCTTTGTCTAATGCAATTAAATCTTTTAGTGCTTGTATTTCTTTTGCTTCTGCTTCCCTTTTTATACCATTAATTTTGTTGTTAAGTTCAATTTGTTTAGTTGTACTTTCTGCTCGTATGTCTGCTAAGGCAACTTCTAAATCTGCTAACTTGTCTAAATCTTCTTCTAAACTTTCAGAAGTTTTGTTTTGTTCTTTTTGTATTCTAACTGCTTCTTCTGCGTTTGCAACCCTTTTATCTAATAATTCATTTTCTATATCAAATGCTTTTTGTGCTGCTTCTAACCGTACTTCTTCTGATTTTGTTAAATCTTCTGCAATTAATTTAAGTTGTTCTATTTCTGCCCTTCTTTCAGCAGTTTCTACTCTTAAATCTCTTTCGCTATCTCTTAATTCTTGTGATTGCCTTTTTAACTCAATCATTAAATCTACTTCCCTTTGTATTTCATCACCTATACCTTTGAAAGCACCTTTGACATCTTGTAAAGCACCTTTTGTATCACCTTGAAATAGTTTTACTATTGCGCCACCAAACTTAGATACTCTATCTACTATAACACTAACTGCTGCACCTAACCCTGCAAGAGTTCTTTCTAATAGTTCTGCACCTATTTTAGTTTTTGAAAAAAATGTAAGTAATGAACCAAAAGCAACAAGTAAAGCACCAATACCTGTACTTAATAAACCTGCCCTGATTGAGCCGAATAATAACTTTGCTTGCCCTGCTGCTGACTTAAAAGCAGTTTTTAAGCCATTTATAGATACACCCATTATTTGAAAGTTGCCAATACTTTCTTTTGCTTCTTTATTAGTATCTTTTAATTCGTTTGTTAGTTTTTCTGTATCTTTTGCTGCGTCAGAAATATCTGTTTTTACATTTAATATTAATTCTTTGTCTGCCATATCTTAAAATGTTACGCTATTTAATTTATTTTCTGTAAGTTGAACAGAAGCAAACCATTCAATACTTACATTTGTCGTTCCTGTTACTTTTACTGTTATATGTGGGTCAAGACCTGCGTGAGCCATAACTGCTGAACCTGTTGTACCACTACTTGCTATTGTTGTAGTTGATTGTGAAAAGGTAGGTGTATATCCGTTAGTAATTACTGCTGCACCTTTTATTTCTTGATAAACATAATGTCCTGCCGTTCCACTTGAACCACCATAACACAACCCTATAACTTTTACTTCAAATGCAAATACACAATTGTTTTGATATTCAATCCATCTGTCGTACTCATTTGCACCTGTGTTGCCAAATATTGCTAAATTAGTAGCAGTATTATCAGTTGTAACACCACCTAACTGAATTATAGAAGTTTGTTTATTACCTAACGGAAAACTTGAATAACCAGCACCCCCACCTATTGTAAATTGCCCTGAATTTAATACATTTGCATTTTTTCCAAATATTACTGTATTGCTTAATCCTGAATTTAATGTATTATTTTCGCCATTTATTAAATTGTTCTTGTTTGTTCCTTTTGTTATGTTATCGTTTCCGTTTATTATAGTTGATATTGTATCTCTTTCTGTTTTATTTTGTGAACCTTGCCTTTGATTTGTTGTATTTCTAAAAGATGTATGTACTTTTGAATTATGTCTATAAGCATAGCACTTCTGACTTTTTGTACCCCATTTGTAGCCGTATGCTTCGCAAGTTATTTGATTTGACCTAACATCATTTGTACCGTCTGTAAAAATAACTTCGCCATTCGTTAAAACTTCTTTTGGTTTTATTGTATATCCTTTTTTGTATTCCATTACGGTATAAGTATAAATTCAACTTTTGCCAAAGTATTCGGCTTGTATTCTATTTTATTAACTCGGTATTCTCGATTCTTAATAATGACAGTATCGTAAAATCTAAAATTCTCAATATCAGCAGGACTTAAATCTACTTTCATTGTCATTACTCTTGTATCAGGGTTGTATAGTTCATCATAATAAGGCGAATAGTATGTTTGATACAAATTATCAATAGGAGAACCACCTATCGGTTGTATTAATTGTCTGCTTTCAAAATTGTAATCTATTGTACTTGTTGTTGTAGGTATTTCTGATAAGTGTGCAAACTGCAAAAATTCATCTTCTGAATTAATTGCTGCTGCACCATTTTGAGCAGGCACAAAATATGTTTTATTAGGTAGTGTCTTGACACCTACATTGTAAAGTATTCTCGGTAAGTTTTCAAAATCTTCAAACTCAGTTCCGTCATCATTACCTGAATAAATATGTGGTATAGTAAGTTCAGCGTCAAATAATTCAGTAGCAGGTCTTATTAATGTAGGTGCAAAAGGTGTAGCAATTATTTCTTCTTCACCTGTTAAACTTGATATTTGATTGCCTACTGCCGTTGAACCATCAAGTTCTTTTGTTCCGTAAAGATAACCGCTTGTTGCTTTTTTATAGACATTTAACGAATAATCGCTATCATCATCTTCATATCTTAGTTTTACCATTCTTTTAAGTTCTAACGGCTTTAAGTTTATTTCTGATACATCTACTTTGTCCGTCCAATTATGTTGAGTGCTATCTGAGTTGTTTATGAAAATATCTGAATAAGGTTCTATTCTTAGTTGCTCGTTTTCTTTAATGACTACCAAATTAAACATAGTCATAATACCCTTAAAAAATTCGTATTGATTTACTTCACCCCTTATAGAGTGCAATAAACTTGAAGCAGCAGTTTGTACAGAAGATAATTGATAAAAAAACAAACTCGGTACTGTAATGGTACTTGTTCCGTCTAATGAAACAGTTGTTAAATTTCCCTGTAAAACTTTATTAGCAACATCTGACTTAAAAACGCATTTCAAAGTATCGTTAGTGTCTAATAACCTTGTTAAATAACCGTTATAGGACTTAAAACCACCTGCTGCAAAACTTGAATTTGAGTAAATATCTATTGAAGTTGTATTTCCTGTACTTGCGTCATAATGTTGCCATTCAATATCTAATGTTTTATTAGAACTACTTTTATTGTACAACAATACAGCATAATTTATTGAAACAGTAGTATTGTTGTTAGTGGCAGTTAAAGTGTTTCCTGATAAATATGTACCTGATATTCCTGTTGGATTTTCTGATACAACATTACCTATTTCTAATTCTGTAAAAGATGTTCCTGCATATACTATTGTTTCTAACTTGTTATTAGTTTGAAAACTCTCAAACACTTCACTACTACCTAACCCTTGACCCCAATTAAAGTCCATATATAATTTCTTAAAATCGGTAGTATCAAAAAAGTTAGAAGTAAATTGAAACCCTGCTTCATGTATTATTCTTTGCAGTAAGTATTTGACTTGTATAAAAGGTCTAAACACTTGTTCTAAATCTGTCAACCCTATATTACCTGAACTGTCTATACTAAAATCACCTCGCCAATTTACAAAAGGATATTTCAACACATTTGTATTTCCTAACCCTATACTGCTATCGTAAGCAGCAGAAGAAGTAGTTAAGTTTTGTGCTAAGTCAAGTCCTGTGTTATCATCCCAACTATTTTTTATGTTTGTAATTGTATAATCGTGTTGCAGTTCTGTAAAGTCAATATCTGCAAAAGTTTTGTCTTGTAGTACATCTTTTAGCGTTACAGATTCAGAATATAAATTTACATTGTAACTTACTTCACCTTCTTTGTCGTTTATATCTATAAGTTGTAAAAACCCTTCAAATAGTAAATAACTATCTTCTTTTAATACTGCTCTTGTTTTTAAGTAAGGGTTAAAAGCAAAACCTGTTGTAGTTCTTTGTACATCAAATATATGTCCGAATATCTTGTTGTTTCGTTTTGTGTTCGGTAAATGAAAGTCCTTTGAATATGATTGTACTTTTTCTGCTACATTCTTAAAGTCGTCAATACTTAAACTTAAAGGTATTGCTTCTTCTTCGTATAAGTCGCAAATAACTTGTCCGTCTGCTAAGTCAGTTATTATTTGTGGTGCAGATTGTTGTGTTTCTTTTATTGATATATTTGTTATTACAAAATTGTTGTTATTCTTGCCTAACCATTCTAAACATAGAACTTCGTATGTCGGACTTCCTAATGCAGTAAAGGTGTGTTTAATTTCACCATTTACTATGTGGCTATTGTTTTTTATTTGTGCAGATTGCCCACCTAAATTACTATAAGACAAACCACCTGTTGCGTTCCAATTTGTATGGAATCTATTACCTATTACTAAAAAGTTTAATGTAGGCATAGTTGAAGAAGTAGTTATTGTAATTTCATAACTTGCACCTGCTGTAAGCCCATTAATTAATTGATACACCCCTGTACTACTAAGTGATGAACTTGTACTACCAAATAATGTTAAACCTGCTGATGTTATTGTAGGTACGCTTGAAGCAGCCCAAGTAGTAGTTGCAGATGTGTGAAAGCCACGAAAAGAAGTTGTAGGTAAGTTGTTCAACATTGCTGCGTGGATAGGTTTTGTTGAACCTGTTTGAAAAGGTGTGCCTAAAAAACCACCAGAAAAATTACCTTGTGATACATATTCGTTAAATATACTTTGAGTAGTAAAGGCATATCCGTTATTGTCTTGTGGGTATAAAATTAGTTGTACTGACATCTATGCTTTTTGTATTCGTTTATTATGCGACATTTCTATTTCTATTGTGTATTGCTTCAATTTATCGTTTGCCGTTGTTTTTCTTGTATAACTTGAAGTTGTTACTACACAAGGTTGTACATATTTATTTACTAAATTCTTAATTGTTCCACTTGAAGTATCTGTACTTCTTTCTTGCAACACAAATACATCAGGACTTGTAAATAGTTCTTCTAACCAAGCCGCTTCTTCTTCTGTTATGAAGTCAGTTTGTAATGTTATCATTTCTTTTGCGTTTGCTACAAAAGTTTTACTGCCGCCTTGATGTCCGTATTTTTTATATTTTCTTTCATTCCAACTTCCTTTTAATTGTTGATAGGTTTCTTTTTTAGAATTTACTTTTCGTACATTTCTTTTAGTGAAGTTGTAATAGTCCCAAACGCCTAATCTATTTAACCAACATAATCTAAACTTTTCAAATCCTTTGCAAACTTCTTGTTTGTAGAATTTGTATGTAGAACCAACTGTTATGTAACTACCAAAACCATTATCTGCTTGTGCTTCAACTGTATAATAGTCCCAACTTGCAGGAATAGAACCCCCTGCACCCTGTATGTTAGCCGTTCCAACACCTACATATTGTAATTGTGCTTTTGGGTTAGTTGTATTAAATGTAACACTTCCATTAGCGTGGTCATAAGGATAAGTAATTGCACTACCTGTTGTGCTTCCATTATAGTAGAATTGTATGTTTATCTGTCTTATTTTTGGTATTGTTCCTACTAACCCTACAAAATACCCTAACCTACTTCCTGCACTTAAAGCAGTTAGTCCACTATCTGATTGAGCAAAAAGACCAAGAGTACAAAAATCATTTTCGCCTATGTATTGTGTAGTCGGTGCGTTTGATAAGAACTTACCATTTGCAGTACCACCGTTAAGTACATAATTATTAAAGTGATAATTGTAGCCAAAGTTTCCTGTTGTGCTATCAATAGCAAGTGTATCATCTTCTTGCCTTGTTGCGTTGTGTATATAAAAATTGTCTGAGTTTAGAAAATTACTACTTGTGTTTTGTAAAGCAGAAGAAAAGTCATCTGCAAATTCCATATAAAACTTAAAGCCAACTAATCTAACTGAATTTCTGTTTGTACTCCATTTGTCTATTTGGTGTATTGAATGTGGCGTAGTGTCTGAAAAGTCAACTTGATTGTATTGTGTAAAGTAATCAACATTACTTGCAGTAATTGTATAACCGCCTAAATAATCAGGGCTTACATACGCTTCTAATATTCTACTGAAATCAAATATACCTGTACCTGCATTGTTAGGTACTACTTTAAGTGTTGCTACCTTTGCAGTAGAAGGATGTCCTAACCAAAATGGATTACCTGCTTGACTACTTACATATACTTCTGCTACATATTTTACTTTTACTTTATTTGCTACTATATTTGTATCTTCAACAACAAAAATAATTTCGTCATCTACTGCTAACATCTTGTATAGTGGTTGTTGTATTATGTTCATAACTCTATTGTTTCAAAATGTGTTATTATGTCTGTCTTAAAATTGTTTAACAATTCAGTATCTAATTTTTCAAGTTCTATACTCATTGGTTTTGAAAAGAAAGAAGTTGCTGCAAGTCCTTTTCTTTGTATTGACTTTGAAAATAACATAGCCAAACTTTTTGTCTTAATAAACCTTCCTGTTTCTTTATCTCTACCTTTAATTCCTTTTCTACTTATCCACTTTTCTAACGCACCTATATTAGGTGAATTACCTACTCCTGGTTTATATCTAAAAGGACTTCTCTTACGCTTTCCGTCTATATTGTAAAAAGTTCTTGTTGTTTTAGTACCTGAAACACCCTTATCTACAAAAGCAGCGTAGTCAGCACCTTTGAAAACTAAATTGTAGCCATTGTTAGTTGCTTCAAGCCGATAGTTCAAACTATTGCTTAATTTACCTTCCTTACCCTTTGCTTTTAATATCTGCTTACCTTTTCTTATTATATTTTTCGCAAATTGTCGTAGATACTTTTCTAAATTGTTTTTTCTTAACTTAGCCACTATACTGACGCTGCAAATACTTCTACTTGAATATTGTTAGAAGTAATAGGTCTAACTTGTACTGATGCTAAATCTTCTAATGTTCCAAATGAAGGACTTGTATCTGCTTCTGCTAAAAGAATGTCATCACCATTACAAAGTATATGTGATGCACCTGCTCTTAACCTTACTTGATACAAAGTTGCTGAACCTACAAATGCTACTTCACATTCATTAGTGCTATCTAAGTTAGTAATCCTAAAATACTTTACATTGTCCCTGTCTAAGTTACTACCTGCTGCGTGTGGTGTAGCACCAAATTCTGCAACTATTGTAGTTTCACTATGCGTACAAGTTACTGTTCTTTCAAAGGTGTCTACAATGTCAGAAGTAGTAAGTTCGTTAGTTGAACCCCTAACTGCACCATTAATAGTTACGCTTTCTGTAATTGTTACTGTTAAATCTGCCATAATTATTTTTTGTCTATTTGTTTTAATTTATTTATTGCCCATTCTATACCACTTGTACCACCCCAAGCGTCCCACATTAGACCCCCACAACCTTCTGAATAAGGTACATCTTTATTTTGTTGGTGTCGCTTAAAAGATGCCATTCGTGCTATTGTATCTCTACTTATGTTTTCCCTTCTTGCTAATTGTCCTGCTCTCGTCCAACCTACTCTTGTACCACAATCTGTGCCGTTTTCTTCTTTCCATTTAATTGCCCTCTTAGCGTTGTTTGTTGCTGATTGAGGGTAATCGTTATAACTTTCGAGTTCTATGCTTATATCGTCTAATTTGTCTACTAAATCGTTATATTTCATAAGTTATTTTTGGTGGTATTAGTTGTATTGTTAATTTTCCTATTTTTATTTTAAGCATATATCTGTTGCTGTTGGTATTTCGCAAGTGTCGTAGGTCCATTCAATAACAATAGGCAAGTTCAAAGTCCAACCTGCTAATGTATTGTCAAAGCGTTCTGTAAAAGGTTCTATTGTAAAGTCATCTGCCGTAAAGTATCTTGCTTCTTGTCCTGCTGATGCACTTGATAAATACAATGTGCTACCACTTCTGAAAGTTGCTATAATATCTAACATAATAGAAAGTGTGTCGCTTAATACTTCTTGCTCGTTTTCGCTTTCGTCAGGTTCTACAATATCCGCTACAACCAATTGAAAGTTATGTTGTAGTTGTCCTTTACTTGCGTTTACATTTATTGTGTTGATATGCAACAAAGGAAATAAAGTGTTTTTGTTTAGGTCTATATCAAATATGTCGCCTGTTGTTACTGCTTGTATTTGAAAGTGCTTTTCGCCTACGCACTTTATTGTATCTATTACATTGTTGTAAGTTTTGTACCTTATACTATCTATTGCCATTTAATTTTACTTTTTGTGTTTCGTTCAAATCTAATTCGTAAGACAACCAAGTTAATGCTTCTAATAAAGGTCTTTCAGTTATGAACTCTAATTTTGAAAAGTCGCCACATGTTAATCTGTACATTACTCCGAACCAGCCCCACTTTTCGCCAAATTCATTTCCGCTTGTATCTTGTTCATCTTCTCCATTAAAAATAGCGGCAAAGTTGTCAATAGTTCGTTCCCTAAATTCCAAAAAAAAACCAAACTTTGTTGTACTTGTTCTGCGTTCATTTTCTTTCTAAACTTTTCTGCTCGTTCCCTTCCGTCCTTATACGCTTGAACTGAATACATCTTACCTTCCTTACTTGTTACAGGTCTAAACAGAACAGCCATTATCTTGTGCATATTCTTGTCTATTCCGTCCTTAATGTAATGTTCAATATCAGCCCATTCGCCTAAGGTTATTTCGTCCAAGTCAGGAAGAAATCCGTATTCTATGCCGTCTATTTCAAAGACCTTTTTTAACTTACCTTGTATTTGCAGGTTTGATAATTTTTCAAATATCGCTGCAACATCTGACAAAGACATTTCTTCTACTAACTTAATAGGCAAAGTTGATAGTGCCTTAATTGTTTCTTTTGCTTCTTTTGTCTTTGACTTCTTTTTACCTAATGTTAACTGCTGCCATTTCTCTAATGTTACATCTTTCCAACTATCAACAATTTTATAGGTTTTTAACTTTCCTTCCTTCTTAACTTTGACTTTCATATTTAATAATAGAAAATTTGGATATTTAGTTTAATATTGTTTTATTTGCGTTTTCTTAAATGTTTTAGTTATGAAATTAGTCGTACCGCTCGGTACGGCTTTTTTCTTTTACTGTACAAAATACCTTCCGTAGTTGCTATCTATTTCATAGTACATTCGCATAGCCAAACTATCTGCAAAGTCAGGCGACCTACCTATTAAGTTTTTAATAACATCTTTTTGTATTATTTGCAACTTTGTATCTCTATCTGCGTTCTTACTTCTAACTTGTTCAAGTTCTTCAATAATGTATTGCTTAATCATTATATCGTTAGTAGTTATTCCTATTTCGTTTTTGTTTATCTTTTCAGCAAGTTTGTAATAGCATTGTGTTTTTAGGTTCTGATAGTTTTCGTTTTTAAGCGGTCTGCTATTATTTACAAACCCCCTACAACTCGGCAACATATCAACTACACCACCACCTACACCATCTTCGTCTATAATTATGTTTGCCCTTTTTACTTCGTTCTTAAATTGTAAGTCCTGTATTGCCTTTGCCACTTCTGTTATGCTTGACTTAGCGTAAGATTGTATTTGTTCTACTTGTAATCCATTCCATAACATTATTACAGTTTTGTCTTGTCCGAACCTCGCAACATCACAAGTTATATACCTTTCGCCTAATTGTGCTTGATTACTAAACAAATCAACTATCTTGTCGTACAGAATAAGGTTATCGTCTGCTGCGTCATATTCCCAATTTCCAAATAATAACCTTTCTTTGCTTAACCTATCTAACTTACTTAATTGTTCTTTGTAGTGTTTAGATATGTTTCTATTGTCATCTACTAACGCTTGTATAAACTTTCTGTGTTTAGGTAGTTCTTTATTTCTTGCAGGTCTGTAAAATTCTGTGTAGCACCAATTCTTTGAAGGGTTGCAAGTTAATAGTAATTTAGGTACAAGATTATATTCGTCTAACTTGTATCTTATTCTACTACTAACTATTTGTTTTGCTTTCTCGGTAATTTGATTACATTCGTCAATTCCAGCGATAGATAATTCCAAAGAACCCAAACTGTCAAAATTCCTGTCAGAAGGATAATTAAAAAGGTCTTTAAGAATGACCTCAGAACCATTGTAAAAAGAAATGATATTTGTTTGTGCATTGTAAGTGTAGTGTTTAGGTGTTGTTAAGTTCCATTGTCCGCAAACTTCAAAGAAAGTATTAAGTGTAGTAGTTTTCAAAACTGACAATACACTTCTACCAATTAAAGCCCTAATACCTTTATACTTTATGCAGTTAGATATTATTGCTGCACATAACCACCAACTCTTACCACCACCAGCACCACCACCAAAAAGTATCTCGTTAGTTTCTTCGTCTTTTAGGTATTCAAACGCAAGTGCTTGTTTATCCGTTAGTATCGGTTTTACTTTCAATGTTAAATTCTATTGTTATAGGTTCGTCATTACTTGTAATATCTAAACTATCACCATAACCCCTTTTCTTTCCTCTTGTCTTTAAGTAAAAGATAGTAGCAGGTGTTGAACCTTTTTCTATTTGTTCTTTAAGGTGTGTTTCTGCAAAGTCAATAAACATTCCGTCTATTTCTTGTACTGCTTTACGATATTCTTCATCTTCTTTGTACCACTTGTAATGTTGTGTTCTGCTTAATCCTGTTTTCTGACACGCTTCGGTTACAATACCTAATGATTTTTCTAATGCTTTTAACAATAGTGTTTTATTGTCTTGTGTTCGTTCTGTTCGTTTATCCATGTTCTATAATAGAAAAAGTTAGTATTCGTTTGGTGCTTTAAGATGTACATCAAAATCAATAGAAGCCCAAGCCCTTATTTCTTCACAGTATTGATTAAACTCTTGTTTATCTAATTCTTTTGTAGTGTTTAGTAAAAACATATTTTTAAGTTGTTCGTGCATTTCCCATTTATGATAACCTGTAAAGTCGCATAACGGCTTGACGATACATTTCCAATAATACTTATTCTGTCTTTCGCTTCTTATCAAAACAATTTAATTTGACTATCCATAATTCTTTTATCTTCTAATGCTTTGTCTATTCTTGCTTTCGCAATTTTGCAATAATCTTTGTCTAAATCTATTCCTACAAAACTCAATCCTTCTAATGCACACGCTTTTCCTGTTGAACCTGAACCCATAAAGCAATCTAAAACTATTTCATTTTTAGGTGTTACTAATCTTACCAAGTATCTCATTAAATCAGTAGGTTTTACTGTTGGATGAATGTTTTTTGTTGTAGGCGTATTATTTCCGTTTTTTTCTAATCTTTTTTTTACTGATATTTTTCTTACAATTCCACCACTATTTAATTGGCTTTTTTTATCTTCAAAATCTTCTAACCCTTCATTCCTATCTTGCTTACTTGTTTTTGCACAATAGAAAAATCTACTTGCGTTTCCTTTGTCGTTGTAATCTGTATTAGCAATACCCTTTATACTTTTGTTTTTCCAACTTCTTGATTTTACATCTTTAATTATTCCTTTTCTATTTCCTTTACTTTCACTATCAGGAAATAAATCTTTTACTTCATCACTTCCATCGTGTATAAAGTTAGCAGGAAATCTGCCCTTTATATCTTCTGAAATATATTCTTTTGCTTTCTCATTTCCTTTTTTTGTATTTACTCCAAAACCCTTTACATTATTAAAGCCCTGTCCTGCCTTTTGTCCTTTTATAGTTTCACTACCAACCCTACACCCATCTATATTAATACCACCTACTCCATTCTTTAATACATTTTCTGCTACACTTGTCTTAAAAGGTTTTCGTGCCATTGTAATAGGTTCTAATGCTGGTTTTAATGCTGTTCCCCAACCTTCCCATTGTTTCGCTTGTTCTGTTGATGGAATTGTTATATTAATAGTTTCTTTTCTTTTTTGTCCTTTTGTATTCCATTGATAACGCCCTGTATTTTCGTTTCCCTTATTTGCTATATTAGTTTGTTTTCCTATTACTTTTCTTTCTGCTTGTTTTACCAAATCGCTTAATTCTTTTAATTCTTCCCATTCATTTGCAATTTTTTCAAAAGTTTTATCATCAGGCAATCTTTGTCCTTGTGGTCTGCCCTCGTACCAACTATAATTTGTTGTTCCATTACAAAACATTTCATCTGCTTTTTTTAATGATATATTCCTTTTTTCTCTTGCCTTTTTTAATTGTACAGATATTTCATTTACCAAATTGTTATTGCCACCATTTTTATCTATTGCTTTACCTATGTTATGACTTTTAGGAAAACCACTACCATACACCCAAGCAATCATATCTCTTATTTCAAATCCTGCATCTTCTATGTTTACTGCCATTCTATGCTGCGTTCTTGTTCCTGCAAATGCTAATAAGTGTCCGCCCTCTTTTAATACTCTAAAAACTTCTTTCCATAGTTCTACACTCGGCACATCATAATCCCATTTCTTACCCATAAAAGAAAGCCCATAAGGGGGGTCAGTTACCACCGAACCAAAATAATTATCAGGAAATTTTTTAAGTTCTTCTATGCTATTTCCGTTTATTACTTTAATCATTTTATCCTTCTTTTAGGTGGTTTGTCGTCAGGGTTGTGTTTATCGTAGCCGTCTTTCTTTAAGCGTCTTTCTCTTTGGTTTGCCTTGTGTTGTATTATCCTGTCTTCTTGTGTGTATTCGTTTCTTATTATTGTAGGCATACCTTTGTTTTCTGTAAGACAAACCATTTCCTGTTCGCAACAATAAGCGTCTTTGTTTCTTAACTTATTGTTCCTAAAAACAAAAGTGTATTTGTTTAGTTCAATTTCGTTTCCGCAAATATCACACTTGTACCTCATCTTCTAATTTTTTTAATAGGTTTTCAGGTGTGTAGATTTTATCTGTACTTGCATAGTTTTGATATATACAAGTAAAGTTATTGTCCTTCCAAGTCCATAACGACTTTACTCCGTTTTTAATGTGGTTTTTTAATACCCACTTAATTGTTTTGTAATTCATTTGTTTTTATTATAGATTGCAGTAATTCCCTTCCATACTGAATTAAGGCAACTGCTACAATTAGTTGTTACTTTGTAATTCGTTCCGTAGATTGTATTGTACAGTTCAATCAATTTTGCTTTTGTTTCGTGGTCTTTCGCTTGTCCTTTTTGTAAATCAGGCATAATTTCTAATACTTCTTTTACTAAGTGTGTTGGTACTTCTTTTGGCTGCTCTATTTCTTTTGTGCTTTTCCATAAACCTATCGGACATTCTGTAAAACTTAATGTCGTTTTAACTCGCATAAAGCAACCACACTTCTTGCAAGTTCCTGTTGGCTTAAAATAGTGTTCGCAAGATTTACATATATCAAGCCGTTCCTTTCGTATTTCATTACTCGTAAAATATTTCACTATCTAATATTTCTTTAAGTTTCGTTCTTACTTTCTTTATTGTGCTGAATAAAGAGTTTCTGCTTATTCCTGTTTTCTTTGCTAAACTATCAAGCGTATGTCCTTCGTTGTAATATACCTCAAACACTTTCTTGTCGTACCAATACATTTTCTTTAATTCTCGTTCAATCTTTTCTATTGCTAATTTCTTGTATATGCTTTCGTCTATAACATCAGGAATTTGTGATATGTCTTTTGTAGGTTGTAAGTTGCCTGTGTCATTGTAAAATGTAGTATTAAAACTTCCGTCAATCTTTGTATAGTATTTCCTGTATTTATAGTAATATGTACTTCTACTGCTTGTTATTGCTCGGTGAATAGCAACTGCGCCATACTTTACTAATCCTTCTAATCCGTCTTTGTCATATATGTCGGTAAGGGTTTGTTTGTTCATCTGCATAAAATATAACATCTGTTCCTGCACTACTTCGTCAATTACATTCTTGTCGTCAGTATAGCGTTCTGCTACTGCAACAAATCTACTTCTGTTGTCTGCAATTAGTTTGTATATTTTATCAATCTTTTTCAATCTTTAATTGTTCTAAGTCATCAATAATTTTGTGACTTAATTCTGTAAGTAAAGTTTTATATGCCCTACAAGCAGCACGATTTTTAGTTGTTTCTACACCTGCTAAAAACCCACTAAAACAACTTGTCAAGTTTGTAGGAATTATTGACATAAAATCTGAATAAGCACCTAACTTTTTATCTCCGTATTCGTTATGATACTTAATAATTATATCTACAACATCTAAAAAATTATTGTATTTGCTTTGTGTTGCTACTTCTTTCATGCTTTCGCAAACTGTTATTATATAAGTATCTAAAATGTTTTCGTGTTCTCTATTGATACCTATTGCTTTTATCATTCGCCAAATTTAATGATAATTTTATTCTATTCCTTTTTCCTTTTTCAATTTATTAACAACTCCTTTGTAATAACTTATCTTTTCTTCATAATCACTACGACTAACTTTTGTAATTTGATTAGATAAAAATTCTAATTCTTGTGCAGTACCACCACCAAACTTATTGTCTAACCTAAGTCCGAACTTAAATTGTTCGCCCTGCTCAAACATATTACATTTAACACATTGTACTTGACAGTTCGTTTCGTTCCACCTCGTAGCGTGATGTCGTCTACTTTGAAAGTGTCCGCATTGCATTTTCTTATAGTGTGCAACTTTTCCACAAGTAAAACATTGACAAGCACCTTCTTTTGTTGCAAACCTTAACCTAATAAACAAACTGAACCATTTGTCTAACTCTTTTTTAAGTTTAGATATTGGCTTTTTCATTTATTTTCTTTCTATAAACTTTTGTGTATGTGCTATCTGCAATTTCCCAAGAATTTATTTTGTCTTTGCTTAACCAGCAATACTTTGCTTTTGTTCTGCTTATTATTTGAACAAACATATAGTGAGTTATTTTTTTATTAGGATTGTTTTGTGCAGAATAATTAACTCGCAAATATTCTGCTGATTTTTTTACACCTTTAACATCTATTAAATACTTTTCGCCTACACCATATAATATAATATCTGCTTCAACTATTGGATTTTCTTCTACTAATGGTGCAACTTTTATTTCGTTATCTCCATTGTCTAAGTAATGTCTTGCTATTAACTCGGCTAAAATACCAAGCATAGATATTTTGTGTTCTTTTTCACCCCTGTATTTTTCTGTACCCTTTTTGTAAATATGTTTTGAATGCATTGTTCTTAGTGTTGCCAATTCGTCTGCTAATTGTACAAAGCATTTAGGATATTTCAATTCTTTCCAAATCATTCAAAATCGTCATCTACAAACTTAGTACAAAATATTGCTTCCAATATACAAGCAACAATAACTAATAACCATACGATTGTTAATATCTTCATTTTGTTTTCTTTTTATATTTATATAGTATGTAACTAAGTACAGGAGTTCCCATTAATAAGGTTAATAAACTGGGGTGTGGCTCACCACATAGTCCTGTGAAGTGTCTTAAAAATTCAATCATTTCAATAAGTTTTTAGGATAATATTCTAATTCGTTAGGGTTTTGATTAAGTGTTTCTACTTGATAGATTGCTTCATTTATTCGTTCTTTGTGCTGAAAGCACCACCTGTAAAATGTAGTTATGTTAAGATATTGTTGTTCTTTTGAATATCTAACACCTAACCTAAAAGCCATTTGTACCTGCTCTAAGTTCATTCTTCTTATTCTTTTATCTGTTTGTAAATCTTCAAAAAATATTTTAGCAAGTGCAGCCATTGATTTGCCGTCTGTATTGTAACCTAACTCTATTGAAGTTTTAGCAATCAAATCGTATATATCTTCTACTTTCATAAAAATTCTTTTCCTTTAATGTATTCGTTTATTTGACTATCTATTTTTGATTGTCCTTTGTTCCATTTCTTTTGATTTCTTTGCCACCTTTTAAGTCGCAAAGATATATCAAATGTCGGTTGCTTTTGCCACCTCATCTTATTTTTTGTACCCTCGCACCAATACTCTATAAAATCTATTTTAAGTTCTTTTGGATAATCTAATTCCATAACTTCTGAAACAAACTTTTCCCTTATAGATATATTATTTTTTATTGTTATTTCTTTATTCTTATTAATAGTTTGCGTTTTTTTAACAACTTGTTGTTCGCTTTTTGAATAACTTGTTGTGAAATAACTTAACAACTTGTTTTCGTTTATCTTAAAGTGTTGTTTAGCAGGTATTCCTATAAGTTTAGTTTCTATAATACCTAACGACTTTAAGTTCTTAACTGCTTTTCTTTGTTGATGTGAAGTTAAAGTTGTATCGTCCTGAATGTTCTTTGCAGTATTAAAAAACCAACCGCCCATTTCATAATTAGAATATTCTTTTTCCTTAAAGTATTGTTCTTTTGATATTAAGTCAGCCAATAGGACTGTTTCATTCAACCCTATTTGTTTGGCTAACTCTTTATTCACTACTAAAAATGCAGTACTGCTTAATAAGTTTTTCATAATAAATTTACTTCTATTGAATGATTGTAATCTGTCAAAGCAAATCTAATACTATTAAGCATTTTAGAAAATTGTTTGTAAGAAGTTTTTAATGAACAACCTACTTTTCCTGACTTTACAAGTATTTCTACTTGTTCAGGTTTGTCTTCTTGTGTAAATTCTAACAAGTGCCTTTTCATTGTTCTGCAATCGTCAAAAGTAGTTTTAGCACCATTAATTTCGTTGTAAGCAGTATAAACCTTATTAAACATTTCTCTATACTCTCGCCAAGTAGAATAATTAGAGCCGTGCTTATGCTCGTAGTGATATATCAAACTTCTATCCCTATTAAGCACATCTGCAATAACTCTTTGGTGTATAAAAGAAAGCCGTCCAATATTTGCCGCAACTAATCTCGGTAATTGTAATTCAAGTCGTCTTGACTTAAAAGATAATGAACCTTTGCGAAGCCCTACTAACTGAGTAGTAAGGTCGCAAATATCCATAAACTTTTCTTTGTCTGTTATATTAGAAAGGTAAGTCATCTTTGTCAATTTCAGTTTTGTTAATAGTTTTCATTTTTGCTGGTTTTTTATTTACCCAATCTGCAAATATTTGTGCAGTTGAACAAACTTCCTCAGGACTACAATCATTACCCCTACAAAAATCTACTGCTGCTTTCAAACTACTTTGTCTAACGATTAAGTCCTGCACATTGTCGTCCTTTTTGTAATTAATTTGTCCGTTACTTTGTGGAGGTGCGTAGTAAGGTTTTACTTTTGGAAATTTGCCGTCAATAAATTCATAGTTAACTTCTTCACCTTCTATAAATTTAGTTTGAAATTCCTTTTTACTACTGTACTCACCGCAATCTCCGTTTTCAAATTCTACTTCAAATTTGTACATCATTCCGTAATTGCCTTCCCAAGTTCCATTACCTGTTACTCTTTTTACTTTGCTTGTTTTCATAATTTTATTATTTAAGTTTTGACTACTCTATTTTAGGTTTTCGTCTTGCCCTATGTCTTGTATGTATTTAATTGCTTCTTCTTTTATATGCTTTGTATCTAACCATTCTAATAACTCAATAGTATTAAATACAATTGTAATTTCTTTTCCGTTTTCGTCTTTTCCTGCTAAATAAACTTCGTTTCTATGGCATTGAAAAGTATTTATATCGTGTAAGTTCTTGTATTTCATTTGCTTAGTTTTTTGTATAAAAGTATTAAAAAAATTGAAGTTGCTATTATAGTTTCCATATTAAAAATCTCGTATAATAAAACCTTCTATCCCAACAGGTATTACATCTGTGTAATCCATGATAGCGTCTTTGTCAGGGTAATCTTCTTTGTCATAACTTTCGTGAAATTCTGCCATATCATCATATTCGGTATATTCAATACAAAAAGCAATAGGGTCAAACTCAATGCTTTCGCCTGTGCTATCCTCATATTCTTCAAAGTAATTAAATAAAGATTTTAATCCTACCCTGCTAAAATTGTCTGGTCTGTTTTGTTCAAACCAATTTCTAAATTCGTAAAAGTGTATTGTTGTTTTCATAATTATTTAGTTTTAGTTATTATCTTACTTCTGCATAAGTTGTATTTGTTTTTATTATGCTAACAAATATTTTTTTATCATCTTTTGTTTTTCTTTTCATTGTTTTAGTTAATATCTATTCCTGTATGCTCTTTGCAATCTGAACATAAATCAGTACCTTCTATAATCTTTGCACCGCAACATTCTGAGTGTGTAGAACAATCGCAACATTCTTTGTAATCTTTGCAGTCATCACAAACTTCGCAAGAATAACAAAGCATATCGCCTTCATACATTTCAAGTTCTTCGCCACATTCTTTACAACATTCTTGTTCTGTTGTGTTTTCTGTTGGGTTATCATACCCTTGATATGTACCCTTTAACCAATTTTCGTAATTCATTTTGTATAATTTTGAAGGTTTTTAATTTTGTTATCTGCCTTTTGCTCACGAATTAAATAAGCCATAGTATCTCGTATTTCTCTACCTGCTTGATAGTTAGCGTCTGCTTGTTCAGCCCAATACTTTGAACTATTATTTAGATTATCTTTTGAATAACGATTAAACTTAACAGAAAGGTTTTCGTACTCAGTTGCTATACGATTAAGTTTATCCATTACTAATTCAGCGTCAAAAGTATCAATACCTTTGTAACTTGCTCGTAAATCAACATTGTTTGAAATTGCTTTACTTTCGTTGCCTAATTTTTCTACTTCGGCTTGTAGGTTCTCATTTGAACAAATAATAAGTTTAGTAGTGTCTGATAGTTTCAATGTTTTCATTTTGTTTTAGTTTTAGTTATTATTGTTAGTTATTCAATTCAATTATTCCTTTTGGCAATTCACCTTCACCCTTCCAAGTAGTTTGTATAATTATATCTTTACCTTCTCTAAACATTTTTTCTTCATAACATTCAGAAAAAATACTATCTTTATTTAACCACTTAAAAAGTTTCTTATACTTATTAGAAAGCCAATATTTATTTGACTTTATATTTTTAAGTTTATATGTACCAAATTCGTTTTTCATTTTTTTGTTATTAATAATTATAGTGCAAATATACAACTTTTTTTTATTATGCACAAGTTTTTGCACAAAGTTTTGAACAAATAAAATGTTCATAACTTTTCAATGGTATAAAAACATTAAGCACTTGTAAGGGTATTACACCTAAAATAAAAGAAAGTTCGTTAGAAGTCCTTATACTGCGAAATAAAGCACTATTAGTATAAGAACAAAGTAAAATATAGTAAGTTTAGTAGTGTCTGATAGTTTCATAATCTCATTAAAAGATTTATAGGTACTTTACCATTTAATACAACACCACAAGCAATAGCAGGTTTTTTTCCTCTTTTTGCATAAGCAAAACTGTATTGGTCAAAGTCAATACCACATCCAACTTGCATTCCAAAGATACGGAATTTTTTTCCTACATAGTGTTCAATATAGCATTGTGTATGTAAGTGTCCTTGTACTGTGTTCATCATATCAGCACGACACTTAGTTCTTGCCGTTCCTGCTTCGCCGTGTATGTATTGTACTCCGTCTATTTCTAATCTGTCTACAAATTCCCAATTAGGCACTTCTAATACTTGTTTGTAGGACTTAATCCATTTAGAAGGTATTGCTGAGGTTTGGGCTTTTCGCATAATCATCCTGTCGTGATTGCCTATAATAACAGTAGCATCAGGAAATGCTTTGTACCACCTGCTTATTCTTTTAATAGCAAGTTCTAATTCATCAGCACCCCCTAAGCCGTCTGCGTCTGTTTCGTGGTAAGAAGAATAGTGATTGTCAATAATATCACCAATAAAGACAACATCTGTACAACCCCAATACAAATACTGTTGTTTGCACCAATCTAAGTATTCATCTAAACAAAAAGGTTCGTGAAGGTCGCCAATAACCAAGACATTACGCTTAGCCATTCGCATACCTTCAATAACCTTTATTTCGTTAGGTTTTAACCTGTATCTATTATTTCTTCGTGTCGGCAATTCCTTGTCCTAAGATTAAAGCAACAATAGAGTAAAGAATGTTTTGCGTTTGTGCAGCGTCAAGTCCAAATGTATCACTAAGAAGTTGTACAAGTACACCTGCTACGGCATACCAAAATTTCTTTGACTTAATCATTTGTCCGATTAAAAATTCTTTTAACATAATATTTATTTTTGGTTAATAAGCAAATTTATTGATTAGTATAGCCAAATAACGCTTTTATCCTTTGAGTTATCAACATCACAATGTACAAATGTTTTGGCTATTCCTATACGATTAATTCCTACTTGTATAAGTGCGTTAATTATTAAATACCTTTCCCTGCTTCCGTTGTAACCTATATCGGCTGCAAATCCTTTTAAGTGGCTTGAATTTTTACTTGCATTAAAACCTCTTCTTAATAAACCCTCATTAAATTCTTTTGTTCTGTACCCTGAATTTATTTTGAAAGGTGTTTGTGCTATATGTCGTGCTTCGTCAAGTTTTTGTAAAAAATTAATATCCATTTTTGAACCTGAACCTATTTCATCAGGGCTATCAAATTCAGATAGTTCAAAATACCTTAAACTATCTACCTTGTCCGACATATTTCTTTTTGAATTTTGTTTGATTTTTAGAAGCGTTTTTAGAATGTACTCCTTTACGCTTTTTCTTTTTCTTTTTACGATATGCAGTAACTTTAATCCTTGCCATTTCTTCTTATGTGGTGATACCATTTGTTTAATGTATATCCTATCGTTATTAATAACAATATGATTTTTAGAAATAATTCTAAATTAGTGAAGGTTGTTACGCTTAGTATTGTTGCGTTTACACCTACAACTTCTGCAATTTCCGTTGCTGCTTTTTTTATCGGCATTTTTCAAATATTTTTTTAATGCTACTTAGT
>VTLG01014017.1_pt1 | contig 32722 bp, 57 predicted proteins | sample 4694571 | NCBI WGS metagenome assembly VTLG01 (sample SAMN12604809, study PRJNA352737) | marine metagenome | biome: ENVO:00000447; feature: ENVO:00000209|ENVO:00000569|ENVO:01000036; material: ENVO:00002151; isolation source: viral sequences binned using virsorter ...
TAGCCATTTTTTTAAAAGTCTTAGCTAATGTTTTAGCCCGACCTGTACATCCTGGCTTAGTTATGGGTGTACATTTTCCTTTAGTTTTTCTTCGTTTAATTGAAGCTGTTGCTTTTTGAATCCATTTCTTGTCAGTACCTTCTTTAAGGCCTATTCTTCCGCCTCCAAATTTACGTTTTCTCTTTTTATGTTTTTTATGAGGTCCATACCCGTGTTCAAGATAATGTTCTTGCATTGAAGAACCCCCATTTTTAAGTCCAGCTCTTCCACCTTTAGCCATACCTAAATATTTAGGTCTCCCTATGCTTCCTACCGAACCGCCTATTGCATGTGATTCACGTTTAGTAACGGTTGCATGTAGTGGGCTTAAAACTCTCCAATAATTACTCATTATTTTTTAAGTTCTCTAACTATTCTTCGTTTTTCAGCTCTACGATTTTTGTTAGATTTTTCAGCATCAACACGGCCTAATTCTTCTAGTCTATTTTCTCTAGAGGTATTTATTCTTCCACCTTTAGCTTTATTTATTCTACCAGATTTTCTTTTGTCCCATTTGCCGTAAGATTCATCTCTACGATCTTTCATAGATTGTTTCTTAGTGGATTCTTTTCCAGTACGCATGCCTAATGATTCGTCTTCTCTTGCTTTGTAGCCTTGGCTTTTTTTACCAACTTTACCACCTTTTGCAAAAGCTCTATCACGTAGACCTACACGACCACCCGTAGCATACATTGCTCCGCCACGCATACCCATGTCTTTTTTGTAATAGCCATGTGCTTGGTCTTTACGTGCTTTGCCTGAGATTTCTCCTCGAGTCATTGCCGTTGAATTATATTTTACCATAATTAACTCCTTAATTAGTTGTTAATATACTTTATTTTAAAAAGCAAGTCTACTTTTTAAAACTCTTTTTAATAACTTTGGGGGTTGCTTTTATACCACCCCATATATTTTTAGCCTTAGTTGTTATATGGTCAATGTCTCCTTTAACTTTTTTAACAAAGACATTTTTCCAACCTTTACCGGAACTAAGACTTTTTTGTTTATTTAAATTCATTATTTTTTACCCCCGCCATTACGGAATATCTGTGTTCCCTTAATGCCAAAAACGCTAGCCACAACCAAAATCCACAAATTTGTGAACCATTTCGGCAGATTCGAAAAGTACTCAAAAAAGATATCTATCTTCTGCATAGCCGCCGGATCCTCTGTCCACACCGACCAAGCGAGCACAATTATGGGCAACGTTAATATCGCAAGAACGATCTCGTCCTTGTAATCGTTTTGCCGCGCTTCTAAAAGCTTGCCCTGGTAAGATTCCTCACCTCGGGCCATGCGCTCGGCATGCATAAGCTGTGCATCAGACATAGCCATCTTTGTCTTTTGACGATTGGCGTATATCTTACTCCCAGCTTGTAAAGCAATTTTTGCTAAGCCAAACCAAGCCATATTAGAACCACTTAACTTCTGATTTTTTCTCTTTTAACATTCTACGCTGGCCGCCCACTTTATTTACCACTGGATTGCCTTCAGGAACTTTAACCTCAACGCCGCCTTTAAGATATCCATCTTTATTGACGAACTGTTTCTGATTTATTCCTTTGTAGAAAGGTTCTTTGTTTTTTGTCATAGTTTTCTCCTTATTTACCTTATATTAACTTCTCGGACCTTTCAAGGTCTTAACATCCTTACGTTTCATGTAATCCGACTCTTTTTTTGCCCGATTAGCCATTCTTTGCTTCTCTAAGGATGTATCAGCTCTTAATTCAGCTAATTCTTCGTTTTGTTCAAGTTTATCATCGGTAATTTCCCGATTTTGAACTAATTTTGCTTTATCGATGTTAATTCTTGCTCCCATTTCCTCTTTTTTGCGTTCATTTTCCATTGCTTTCAAATCTACCTCTCTAGATTTCAATTTAAGTAAAGGATCATGGTCAAATTGAGATGTAATTTTCTTTTCTTCCTTCATGAATTCTTCCATCATTTCAGAAATTAAAATCGCTTTTCTAGCTTCAATTTTCATCACAATTTGTTGTAATTGTTGTTGAGCTTGTGGATTTTGCATCGCTTGTTGTTGTAATTGTTGTAACATCATTGTTTCTTGTTGAAATTCAATGTCTACTTGCTCTTGAGCCATCAAAGCAATGTGTTCTAAGATATTTTTTTCTAAAGCACCCATCACCATTGGATTATTTCTCACCATATTCGTTGCCATGAAGTAAAGATGCGACGTAATGTGCGCTCTGTGGTCTTGACCTCGATAAGCTTGGAAAGGTTTTGCCGCCATCGCATCAATATTTTCCGCAGCAGGGTCTTTAGGTGCTGGCGGAGGCGGAGGAGGTAAAATTCTATCAATATCTTTGACTCCTAAAGCCTCATACATCTTACGATACGATTGATATAGGTTATGCATCTGTGGATTTGACATTGCTAACTGTAATTCCGTCTGTGCCATAGTAATTCTTTGTGTTTGAGAGAAAATATTAGGATCGGCAACTGGTAAAACATCAATTCTTTGGTCAAAATCCTGTGCTTTAATTTCTCTTGCTCCTCCCACTACATCATAAGGGTAAATCGGAGGTAAATAGGTTGCAAAAACTTTAGAAAGAAGTTCAAATTCTCTTTTTAACGCTGCATAAAGTCTTTTATGAATTGCGCTCATCACTCTTGAGCCTCTTTCAAGTAAAGCAACTGTTGTTCCCACCGCTGCTTGTTGATTTCCTTCGCCCACTTGCATATCTGCAATTGATGCAAATCGTTGACCTGCTGCAACCACAATTCCCATCAACTGTAATAGCGTTTGAGAAGGTTCTTTATAAGGCAAAAACTGAAATGCGTCTTTTAAACTTCCACCAGGAGCATCGACATCTCTAAATTCTCCAGGTTGAATCGGAGCTGCGTCATCTCTGACTCTCACTCCTCTAATTTTAAATCCTGCAGGTAAGTTTGATAACGTTCCTGCGTCTAATAATTGGCGGAGAGCGACCGTTGCGGTTCTACTCAATCCGCCAATCATGTGAATCAATCCAAAACCATAAAATCCTAGTCCGGGCAGAAATTTAAAGTGGACAAAATATTGGACTTTTTTCCGAGTTGGATCGTTGGGCGCAAAATTCCTTCTGATTGATAACACCGTACGAGTACCCTCGTCGATTGTTACTACATAAGGAAGCTTGATTCCTGTTGGAATACCGTCTTGAGGATTCACATCTTCAAATCCTTCTAAATCTAAATTTGTATGACACTCTAAAAGTGTGTAAACATCTTCTTGACGACCAACTTTATTGGTCCCTGCAATAGATTTTTGTTTTTCTTCAAGTTTATCAGTTGTAATCGCTGGTTTACTTAATTCTACATCTCGATAAAAACCTGAAACTTGTTGTTTTCTTAATTCGTTTTCTGACATCTTAACAACATGAATAATTGCCTCGGTGTCGTCTAAGGATGTTGCTGAATACGGAACGACTAAATCATCCGCTTGTACAAATTTAGAAACCGCTCTTTGAAGTAAAGAGTCATAATAAACTTTTTTAAATGTGGATCCAGCTAACGGTAGATGAAATAACATCTGATCAAATTCCGCTTCATATTCTTTTAGTTCAAACATGATCTGGTAATTCATAAAATCTTTAACACGTTGTGATTGCTGTTCACGTTGAGGATCGCTACGACCAATCACTTGTGTTCTTACCGGCCCGTCGGCAGGCAATAGTTCTTTGTAAGCTTGTGCTTGAAACTGAGTTACGGCTTCCGCTAAAACGGGGTGGGTTGCTCCACTCGCTCCTTGAAACGGTTCGGTTTTAACATCGTATTTAAAACCTAAAAGATCAAGACCTTTAATATAAGTTTGTTCCCATTCTTTTCTTGAATTTTTATAATCAGTATAATTAGCATGCATATCTGATCCTAATTTAGAAAGAATACTATCATCTAATGCTTCAGCTAAATTGTCGAAATGCCCCTCGGGTTGTTGTCCATTGAGCTTGGTTCGTGGATCAAAATTAATTTCTACACCACCGTCGGGTAATTCTGTTTGTTCAACATCGGTTGTAACTTGTTCTTCAACTAAATTAACTTCAGCATCTTCGCCAGTTACATCGGGTGTTGGAACTTCTGTGGGTTGTTTAACGACATTAGGTAATGTCTTATCAATTTCTGCCATTTTCTATCCTATATTTTGAACTATATCATCTCCTGTTAAATAAGTCAATCCTTGCGGTGTCGGACCTCGTTTTGGGGGGATTGTTGTTGTTAATTTAGGTGCACTTTTAGGTCGCCATACTTTGCCACCATCATTAAATGATTTTACCAGTTTAAATTCATATCGTTCATTCTCAGGATTATAAATTACTTCGGCTCGAAAGCCCTCCTTTTCAATGCCCGCACCATATTTCCAAATATCATGATCAAAAGGAACATCCTCTAAAACTTTTTCTCCTTGATAATAAATATCTTCAGATGCTCTGTTTTTATCGTATTCTCCTTTAAGATAAAAATCTTTAGGAAGATCGAGCATAATATCAGCTCCAATATTCGTTGTTCCTATTTTTTTATCTACATCAGGCCCTAGGGGTTTTTCCGTTTCCGTAATCCCCATTCTAGGATTAATATTTAAAGGTCCTATACCTACGGAATCTATAAATCGACCCGCTGCGGCTCCAATCCTTCCACCTTCTGCTTTTTTAACAACCGGTTCTATTAAATCAATTATTTCATCCGTGTATCGAGTAGGTGTGCCCCCATAATTTGGTTTAGGCCATCTATACATATCATTTTCAAAAAATGATGTATCCTCTAAATGTTTTTTTATATTTTCTCTAGAAGTTTGTTTCTTAAATCGTTGTTGAGCCTCGTTATAAAGTCTTTGTTGCGTTTGTCTGTCTAGAGTTCTGCCCCCCAAATACCATTTGGGATTAAGTACACCATCCTTCATAGTAGTGCTTGCCTCATCCGCAAATTCTGTAACTTTTATATTTAAACCTTTGTCTTTTGCTTTTTTCACAATCTTATAAGCGTCTTTAGGATCCATACCCCAATCTTTTTTGTAATTTTTAGGTAAATACTTTTTAATTAACTCTCTTCCTACTTTTGATTTTCCTACGAAGTCAAAAAGAATATTACCACTGGTTCCATAATCAACGTCCTCGTTCCAGCTCGATTTTCTAATTTTTACTGTAATATCTTTTAAAGGTTTAGCTAATTTAAAATATTTACCCACGATAGGTAAAGAAGCGAGTCCTCCCATTAATTGTAGAAAAGATCTTCGGCTCATTTTAGGACCTCCGCCTTTTTTAACTTTTCCTCCTTTTTCAAAAGGTATCTTTTGTATAACATCCATTAATTCAGGGCTTGCTAAAAGAGGACCTATTTCGAATAGTCGATATAGTTCTCCCATCAAATCTCCAATGCCTCCTTTTTTAACTTTTCCACCTTTTTGATAACGCCCATCATAATCATTTTGAGCAAGACTACTCTGTAAATATTCAAACATATTCATGAAGTCATCTCTACCTAAATCGAAGTAAAGATTTCTTTTTCTATTCTCAATAATTTTAGGACTTGTTCCACTGCCTAAACCAATCCTTCCGCCTTCGGCTTTTTTTAATGTATCCCAAGGTAAATTCTGAGCCGCTTCAGCTGCTTGAACAGCTTCCTCATGACTCATACCTTCTTCCATATACATTTGAATTAATTGATTCAGATTAACCGGTCCACCATTTGCATAACTCGAATCGCTAAATGGATTTCTTGCTTTAGGTAGTTTTTGGTTGATGTAATCCATTAACGGCATTTCGCTAGCGTGGTTATCTTTCCAGTCAGCCCAGGAGCCTCCATAAGAGAACGCGAACCCCGGATCACCGCCATACATCATTCCGATTCTTCCGCCTTCGGCTTTGTCAGGAAAGTAAGCGCCAGGACCTCTTTCCCACCATTTTCTTTTTTTCTCTTCTTCAGACAGGTCTAATCCTTCTTTTAATTTCTTGCTTGCCAATCGATTGGCCATAATTCCACCAGTTGTCAAAATCCCCATTTCAGGAGCTAAACTTTTCATATCTCCTTTAATTGATCTCTCTTTTACGCTTTTTAAATATTTTTTATAAAGATCATAAGGATTGTTTCCAGGTTTATTCATCCATTTCCAAACCTTAGGACCTTGTTGCAACACCCACTTTACAAAGGATCCACTATACATTCCAATTCTTCCGCCTTCACCCAGCATCTCACCTAGGCCTCCTGCGGATTCCATAAGGTCCATGTCAAGTTCTTTTTGTTTACTGTCTAAAAAATCAAGAAGCTGAATATACGATTCTTCCATTAAATGAGGCTTCATCCCTTCTAAAGATTCTTTAGCATTTTCAATTCCTTTTTTATCCCAAACTTCTTCAATCACTCCACCTTCGTCTAAACCGATTCGTCCGCCTTTAGCTAAATAATCTCTAGGACTTCTATCAATCTGATCAATATAGTCATCGTAAGTTCCTTTAAAGCCTTGCTTAACGGCTTCTAAAAATTCTTCCATCATAAATGGACCATCGCCCATACCTGGATCTGAAACAGTCATAATACCGCCTTCAGCTTTTCCTGGTGGTTTTTTAGGTACCACTTTAGGTTTATAACCGTATTGTTTCATCACTTTCATAATTTCTCTAGGACTATTTTGACCTAGCCATAGCAGCGCATTTCTAAATCCATCGGTGCCTTGACCAAAGGGTCCATAGTGCCCTTTCATTTTTTTTCCTAAATCCCTAAAAAAGATCATTCCTTCTTGTGCTGTGGGCTCTCTGTATATAGGAAATCGTTCTGGTTGAACAGGCGGTGTTTTATATGACGTAGGAATTTTAGTAACTTTACTAAATGCCTCCGTATTAGCCGCATGTAAATCTTCTGCTTTAGTAATTTTTCTTTGATAGAGATCTTTAGCTTTATTTAAAATTTGAGAAGGTTTGGGAATATTGCCTGATTTAGAAAACAAGTCCCACGCTTGATTTAAATACGCTTGACCGTGCTTCCAGCCCTGCTTGCCTGCCCATATAATAAATTGGATTCGATTCATTAATAATATGTCCTATTTGTAATTTGACGCTTGGGCTCAACGTAGTCTTCTGGGTGAGTGACAAAACCACCCTGCCTGAAGCGCATAACGGCTTGAGTCATACTATCAACTAAGTCATCGTGGTCTCCAAAAGGAAACGCTGCACATTCCTCGATCACGTCTTCCGCAAATTTAAATTCAGGTGCCCAAATCATTCCTGACTCAAACAACGGTGCAACCGAGTTTACTCTTACATGCTTATCATTTCCTTTGCTCGGTGTAAAGTTCATTACTGGGATATCCATCTTCCTCAGCTCATAGGTTAGGGGTAATCCTGAAGCCTTAGCTTCGATTAAAACTGACTCCGGTTGCCAGTATTTATACTGTTCCAGAGCTTTTCGTCTGAGCTCAGGAAACTCATATCGTCCTTTAATAGCATCTAAAAGAATCAAATTAGCTCCACTATCCTCACTAGGATAGAAAACACCCCAGGTGGTAATGGCACTAAAGTCAGCTGTTTCCTTTTTCATGAAGGCGGTATCATAGGATTGTATGACATGGTAAAGCGGGGGAATCGTATCCGATTTCCATTTACGCCACCATTCCCTTTTTATAAGAGCTCCTTCTTCTGATGTGGGATTCTGCATCCATTGTGCATTCCACTTAGCAACCGGTAAGGTTGCTTTTACTTTTTCCAACTCATCTTGGTTCCAATACTCCGGCCACACTGGTCCATGGTCCATGATTGCTGGAAACTCGACCACGTCCCATTGATCAGCCTTCACTTCTTTCTGATTTGCTAATAGTAAACCTGTTAAATCTTTCGTTGACCATCTCGTCATTACTAGAACGATTGAAGCTCCTGGCTGCAAACGTTGTCTAGGACCTGATGTATACCACTCATAAGCATTTTCCATGGATGTTGCTGACATCGCATCTTGCTCTGAATGAGGGTCATCAATGATTAGAAGATCCGCCCCACGACCTGTGATCGCCCCACCGACACCGGCTGCGAAATACTCGCCGCCCTGTGCTGTTTCCCACCGGCCTGCGGCTTTAGAATCCTCCTGCAGGCGAGTTTTAAAAATTTTTCCATATTCTTCTGAATCAATTAAATTTTTAGCCTTACGACCAAATCTTATAGCTAGCTCCCCCGTGTGGGTTGCTTGAATGATCTTTAATTTTGGATTACGGCCCACCATCCATGCGGGCAGCAGATAAGACGCAAATTCAGATTTTGTATGCCTAGGGGGCATATTCACAATTAAACGTTTTATTTTCCCTTCGGCTAATTTATTAAATTTTTTTGCAATGTGCCTGTGATGGGACCCCTCTATAAATTCTGGCCATACACACTTTACAAAAGAAAGAAAGTCTTGTTTTGCTAGATTCTGTATCTTTTTCTCTGCATGCATCACCTGAAGTCGTTTGAACTGGCGTCTTACATCAGGCGGCAATTTACTAATATCTACATTATTAAGATTCATATGAAGGATTCTAACATGTTTTTAACAGGTCTGACACTCTAAATCAATGTATAAAGGGAAAGATTTTGGGACCCCTTTTTAAAAAAGGGTTCGACCGAATCGACCTTAAAAAAATTTCAGCTTTGGATTGGGACCTCTAGGGGTTTCCCCCGCGGGCCGCCGAAGGCGGGCACACAACCTGTGGTTGTGTGCGACATATTGTCACATGAGACAGAAAAGCCCGCGAAGCGGGCGCCTGCGACATCTTGTCGCATTGACATCGCACCCCCGAAGAGGGTGCGACATATTGTCACATTGACAGTTATTTACTTGACAGGGAAATAATCAAAAGCTTTTTGCGCCTGTGCTAATGCATCACCTATCAAAGTATAATCCTTCTTTAATGCTTTGATCCAACTATTTAAATATTGAATATGATTATCCCTAATTGTTTTTTCAATATTAAATTCTTGACCAAATAACACACTACCTAACTCAGCAACTAATTCTTCAAACGCATATTCATCATGAATTAATTTTTCTTTATTCTTTTTTACTCGTCCTGTTCTTGATTCATGACCCGTTGAATGTGTTAATTCATGAAATAAAGTTGAGTAATAATGGACAGTTGCATCGCATTCTTTTGTATCTTTAAAATTATGCTTTGATGTCATGTTAATAAAATCAGAAGTGTGATTATAAAAACAACGCCCTTCTTCCTCGTGTCTGATCTCAACCTTTGTTGATTTAATAAACTGATCTATTGCATCAATAGAATATTGTTGACCAGTTTTAAAAACTGGCGGTGTGTAATCACCTTCAGTTTGATCAAAATTATAACCCTTTGAATAAAGCATGACACAACCACTCTGTACTTCTTTTTTTGGATCAACTTTTGATTTTTCAAATAAAGGTTTATAAAAAATTATAGGCAGCGGCTTCTCTCCAGTTTTTGGAGTGTTACCTAAACCAGCCCATTGTTTTTTAGTTGCATATAAACAATGCTCATATTTACTGAAATATGTATCAAACACCGTCAACATCGCATTTATACCTCTATATCTATTTTTTGTTACAGCATTGATTGGACGATTCTTTAAATTATTAAATGGAGCGTCCCATCTTTTTTTAGGGTTATTGATTTGACCTTGCATTAATTCAATAACTTGATCCGCTAAGGGTCTGTGTACTATCTCAGTTACTTTTGTTTTTTTCATATTTTCCTTTCGTTAAATTAGTATAATTATACTAAATTTAAATAGGTTTGTATATGTCCATTTTGTCGCAGGGCGATGCAACCTGGAGTTGAGAGGCTGCGACAATTTGTCATCTTATTTTTTCCTTAATAAATTGTTATAATTACACTATGAAAAATGAGATAGAAAAAACAATAAAAAATGGTGATGAATTTAAAATCACATTTTATCCGCAAAACAAAAATTATGATGTTGCAGATCATCAAGTGCAATCAGATACTCGTTTTGCAAAATGGGATAATGACTGTGCTTTTATTTCAAAACCAAAAACAAAAACGGCTTCTCCTTACATCAAGTTTTTTGATGTGGAGAAAAATGAATATAGAACGGCTACAACAAAGTATAGAGCAGTATCTATATTTTTAAATAACAAAAACTATACTTGGAATAGGTACTAATATGAGTATATTTGCAAAAAACAAAAATGCTATTTGCTATACAAACTTAATAATTAAGGTTAGGCAGTATAAAGATGGTAGTCCTATGTTTTACTTAGAAAAAGTAATCAATGATAGTGTAAAAGCTAATTCGGTGGTTGAAAAATTAAATCAACTAGCTGAAATTGAAAAAGACACTGAGGACAATAGAGGTTGGAAAAACGAATATTTTACAACTTCATTAACATATTAAATTAAAAAGAAAAAAGCCCAGCGATTTTAATCGCTGGGCTTTTTGTCGCTGCGACATTTTGTCGCAGCGACAGAGATATATTTATATTTAACTAGAAGCTTCAAGCATCAAGCTTCAAGCTACCTGATTACTACATACTTTTTAGCATCTTCATCTTTCTTAACATCTATAAGGGTATGTTTCACATATCCATCTTTATCTTCCTCATAGCCCTCAAGAGCCACTCTCCAATCATCAGGGAATTTTTTAAGTTCCCTGACTAATTCACCAACTTTCATTATTTACCCTTTGGTGGTGGTAATGCTGGTAGTTTCACATTCCACTCAACACCGCCATTAGGAAGCAGTCTTAATAATCCTGATAATTCTTGTATCAGTTGTGATGGTATTGATGCCTCCTTAACCATATCTTCAGCTCTTTCCTTAATCGCTTTGATATAAGCTAAGTTTTTACCTTGTGGACTTTTTTCAGCAAGTTGTTTCGCTTGAGCTTCTGCCCACTTATCTAACTGATCTTGACAGTTTTTGACAGTAATATTATCCCTATCATCTCTATCAAATTTGTAGTCTTTCAGTTTATCCCAAGCTACATCTTTCTTGGCACTTTGCTCAAAGAAAATATACGCATTCCGTGATGCTCTTTTTAGTTTATCTTCAGCATCTTGCAACGCATTTATCACCTTGTCCGCACCTATATTCTTAGCAAATGTTTTTGTACCTTTATTCAAGATATCTTGAACAGTTGCTTTTATACGAAGTTCTTCTCTTTCAATAAGAGGTTCTAGTTTCTTACTAACCTTCTTATCAAAGTGTTCTCTTTCGTATAACTTTAGTCTTTCGTCTTTAGCCATATTACACCTATTGTTGTTTGTATTGTCCCCTATTATATAGGATATGATCTACAAAGTCAATAGCCAAATTGCCGCAGGGTGAAGCATATTGTCGCGCGACACTTTATCCTCTTGACATTGGACAAATTGTCGCAGTTTCTTGTTTGCCATATTGTTGCCATAATTCTCCTATATAATAAGGGAATATGAAAAAAAATAAATCAGCTTGTAGGAATAAAGCTACTATTAAAAATTGCGTAAGCTGTGGTTCTACTTTACCCCAAAATGGGAGAAAGGCTTATGGAACTTATTTACGCAATAAGAAAAATGAGTGGGTTGGCAAGTTTATATTTTGTCAATTAAGATGTGCTACTCATTATGCAACAGCAAAATGGTTAGGGGTTAAATAATTATGGAAAAAGAAAACTTAAAGAAACAGATAGATAAATTAATCAATGATGAATTTATGGATAATTGTGTAATGGAAGATATGACACCAACGATGAGTAGCATTTATCATTGGGGCCTTAAAAATATGCCCATCAAAATAATGAAAGCAATAATTAAAAGGAATAAAGAATAATTATGGAAAAAGAAACAATAGAAGACATAAAACCTTTTACATCTGAGGATGAGTATGTAGAATACCAAAACGATATGCAGTCGCAACTTAAAAAAGATTTGGAAGAAGCTTCGGCTTAAAATTATGAAAGAAAAATATAATTTACCAGATGGTTGGACTTGCATAGGTTGTGGTGAAGAGTATCTGGACGACACTAAAGGGAAGTATGTCTCTAATTATAATGAGGGCACATTGTGTAAAAAATGCGACGGGGATGACAAGCTTTGGCACAACGACACAATTAATCATTTAAAAGCTTGAGCCCTGATCTAATTGCGGGTGACTGGTGAGTCCCAATACTAGTAATAGTATTGCAGAAAAGCGCAAGCCGGTAGTTAGATCTGGGGTCAAGTGGGCATCTGACTAATGTTAAATGATGTTCAAATATGGCAAGACGGTTTGGGTAGTTTACCACCCTTGCTTATTTGGTCTCACTTGGCCAAACTTGAGCCCTGATCCATTGGAAGTAAAAGGTTAACCTTGTTGCGCAATTTGCCAATGGATCTGGGGTCAAGCACACCTGTTAAAGTCAGGGCCCAGGATATCCTGGGGGCTGCTTGGCCACTTGAGCCCTGATCCAATTGGTATCGTGCCTTAGGGGTACCTGGTTTAAATTGCAAGCCAGTTGGATCTGGGGTCAAGTTGTAAGTGTTACAAGTGATGGTTTCGCGCGATGTAAAAAACCGCTTGGCCACTTTAGAATAATAAAAATAAAAAGAAAGCTACAAGCACCAAGCGCCAAGCCTCAAGCGGCTGCGACAATTTGTCACATTGACACAAGATGTAGGGGTGCGACAATTGAGTCATTGACAATGATGCATGTATCCTATATAATAGTGGACATGTTAAACAAAAAAGGAGAAACAACATGGGTGATAGAGTAAGTATATCATTTAGACAAAAGCAAGAACGTTGGGATGGACCTTCAGATAACAAAATGGTTACTGAAGAATCACCGGCGCTCTTCCATCATTGGGGCGGCACTGAGCTCCCTAAGGTGGCATTCGAATGGTTTAAGCAAATTAAAGCAGATATCAAAACAATTAAGTCAATTGGATCTGATCCATTCACGCGTCTAGAGCCACGCAATCTAATGGTGCAGCTGATAGGCACATTAGCAAGAGAGAAATGGGACCAGTATAGCCTGGGCCTTACGAAGGATGAAAAAAAGCTAATGAAACACGATACCTGGATGACTTGTAGCATGTACCTAGGCAAGGACAGCCAAGACGGAGACAACTCCGACAACGGTCATTACACGATCGATGTTGATCAATGTAAAATGTACAACGATAAAGGAGAATCAATAGCATAACACCTACCGTGGGCCGGCGCAGCCGGCCCACGGACCTAATCATGAAAAAGAAAATTTACTACTACAAAGACGCGAAGACAGAACTAAAAAAAATTAATGACACGCTGTTGGAGCTATACAACACTCCTGGCATGGCATTACACTTTCAACCCACAAAGTTAAAGATTTTGAAAGAACAGATAGAAAAACTAATATTACTGGAAGGAGTAATCCTTGACTAAATCAAGTCCAATGTCTGAAGAGTTTCATGATTGGTTAGATAAATGCCCGGTCCAGTGGTTTCGGGGTGAAGTAACCAAGGACCATGTAACATATTCATTTGAAACACCGGAAGAAGACGAAGAGTAAAAAGCTACAAGCGCCAAGCGGGGGAAGCCCCAAGCACCAAGCTTCAAGCGCCAAGCGCACGCGAAGCGTGCGACAAATTGTCGCATGACAATTTGTCCTATTGACAAGGCGCCGAAGGCGCCTGCGACACTATACCACATTGACACAAGATATAGTGTGCGTCAATTTGGCCATTGACAATGGTCCATGGATCCTATATAATGGTGGACATGTTTAACTTTTATTGGAGGTGTTTATGATAGTGAAGAGTACATGGAGCGAGGAAACTCAGACAGTAGTGGATAGCAAAACTACGCCTAAGATTTGGGCTCAGGATTTCTTAATGGATCTTATCTCAACTTATAATTATAGATTTGAAGACAGGGGTCTGCACGGATTGAATAAAATGACTAAGAAAGAAGAGGAAGAATGTATGAGGCAGTTGAAAAAACAAGCGGATAGAATTGCTAAAATGTTCGGGTATCATGAACACTGGACCACGTAAGTTACATCCCGGGCCCCGAAGGGGCCTGCGACAAATTGTCGCGCGTCAATATGTCTTATTGACAGAAGCAACAAGCACCAAGCCCCAAGCGCCAAGCTTCAAGCAAGCTGATCAAAAATTTTTTGGATATCTTCCCAAGACTGAGCTATAGGCCAGCCATAGTCATGGCCCTCGGTACTTAGTCCACGGATCTCGGATCCTGGAAAAAGTTTGAGGCATCTCTGACCGAGAGCCTCAATAAGAATAAAAGTATTCTTAGGATGTTGTATATGGAAGGCAATTTGATGGGGTGAAAACTTGACTCGATTACCTTTTGAAACTTTTAATTCAACAGTAAAAAAGTGCCCATTAGCATTGTACCCCAATAGATCAGGAGTACCGAGTAAAGAAAGATTTTCCAACCTATTCCACACAATTCGTGGTAAATTCTGCTTAACTTTTTTATATAATTTTCGCTCGGGTGCCATCTCATTTTGAAGGTAACCTAGTAGTCTCGAATGTAGCCTTGCGGCAGTATTAATTTCTCTTCACGCTGTGGTTTTAGCACAACCCTAACCGAAGCATCCAAAGGATTTTTGGGATCTGCAGGAGACTCATGGACTTCAATTCTTTTGATTTCTTCTAGATGACCGTTAACATAAATAAATACTTTAGCATGACTAATTGCATTACCCCTTCGATCTCCACGACCACGAGTAAACTTGTCTAAATATTCTTGTAAGTGTTTAACATACATTAAAGTCCTGACCTTCTAAGTTGATTAACTTGATCTTCAATTTGAAATGCCAGCTTCTTATTATCTTCTTCTACCTCTGTCAATCTTTCTTGTAATTTTCCATTTAATTTACGATGAGATTCCTCCACACTTAATATCTCCGCTAATCTATCTTCCAATTCTTTTATGGAAGCTTTAGCATCTCTCATCTCTGGTGAATTGTGGACAGTAGTAGCTTTAATAATACTGAGTTCTCCCTCAGCTTCTTCATATCTCTTTTTATAATTTCGAATAGTTCTTTGTGATTCATTCACTAATTCTTTAGCCCCTTTAAGGACTGTGTTCTCTTCAAGAGCTGCCCCGAGTTGTTGTTTAAGAGCCCATATCTCTTGTTGATGCATCTCAGTCATTTTATCAAAAGTGTCTTTTCCGAGTATTTCTACTTCTTCTGTCATGGTTGACATTATAGGATAGTTACCTTAAAATGTCAATATGGGAGTTCCAAAAAGATTAACAGAAATGCAAATGAGATTCGCTGAAATTATTGTTTTCGGTGGATTAAACGGACCAGTAACTGGTAAAGAAGCTGCGATACTTGCGGGCTACAGTGAGAAGCGTGCAAGGCAAGAAGCATCAGAATTGCAAAACCCAAGATTATCTCCATTAGTAGTACAGTACATTGGAAAACTAAGAGAAGAAAGACTTAAAAAGTATGAAGTTACTTATGAAGGGCACGTTGCCGAACTTGCTCGCATAAAAGACGCCGCTTTAAAGAAGGGTAGCTTCTCCTCTGCAGTAAACGCAGAAACAAACCGAGGCAAGGCGGCAGGGCTATACATAGAACGAAAAATAATAAAGCATGGGAAATTAGAAGATATGTCAGAACTGGAACTAGAAAACAAAATGAAACAAATTTTAGACGACTACGCACCAATTTTAAATGTTACCCCTTCCCCTGCATCATTGGAGCAAACACCATCAAAAACCAAAAAAGAGAAAAAAGAAACAGAACCGAAAAATACTTCTGCCAATCAGACATCTACACAGTCACCATTAACCACGCCAAAACCAGGACAGACGCAAATAGTAAAAATATAAATCTATCGGGATTCCACATTTAATCTCTCCGTTTTGACAATACAACCAAGTGGGAATACATTTCTATCTGAATACGCTTCATCTTTTTCATCATAACTACTAAAAGTCCAAATAAACTTCTTTGTTTTTTTATAGATGTACGCAAAAGTAACCATCTTGGAACACTCAAATTTATCAAATTCTTCAACACTAGCATGTCCTCCATCTGCTGTTATATCCAACCAGCTTATCTTGTAAAAGAAATACTTTTTCTTATTGATAACCACATGGCGATATTTTGACTTTTTTCTCTTAGGCATAATATTTTTATATATAGTAATCACAGAACTTTCAAAGATTTCAAAATTCTCAAAAGTTTCCGCGTGTCGAATACAGTGTTGGTATTGCTATGTTTTTGATACCTACTGACATATCTGACATATTGTGAAATATAAAATGTCAAACAATTTGGCAGTATTTTGCTTAAATAAGCATTGATTTTATTATCTTTTTTGTAAAACTGACAGATTGACACATTATTTTGCATTATTTTTTATTTTTAAAAACAATAATTTTTTCTGACATCCCTATATGCAATGCACTGCCTAATTGTTGCTATAAAATCGCCTTAAAATTGCCATAGTCTCGTTCGCTGCGGCTGCTTTTTTGAGTAATTTATCCACTTCTCCTGTAATATCCACATGATCCACCATGACTGGATTTGCAGTCCCAGCCAAAAGCATGTCTACTTTTAGTAGTGCGTCTTCCATTTCAAATGTATATTTCTGAATAAGTGTCTTATATATGCGCTCTCTCATTTTCCCTCCTTCTACGTGGCGGTTGCTGCATGTCCGTTATTAGATGTGCTGATGTATGAATACACTCAGCAAGGGAGATCGAGGGCGCACATGTAGCTATATACTCGAGGCCGCCACATCCCCGGATGAAAAACCCCTCTATCCCAACTCTAAATTTTATTCTTTTCAAATTCTTTTAACAACTCCTGTGTATCTATTTGTGCTTCTTCTTTGTAATCTTGTTTTAACTCATAATAATGATCTAATCGTTTTAAAAATTCATGTTTATATCGTTTCAACTCTTCATCCTGTATTTTAAACTCTTGGTAGTATAAATCCGGTGTGCACATCATAATGACTCCTTGTCTTATCTTGCTGCCATAAACGTAGTCATGAGCCATGGCATAGGCTGCAATCTGCATATAATAATCTTCTACCCATTCTTCTTTCTTCGGGCGATTTGATTGTTTGAAGTCTCCAATTGTTTCCATGTCATTATGCATACAGATTAAATCTGTGCTACCTGCGTAAAGACCAGGATAATATAATGTAACTTCTGTACCGTAGTATTCACTAATGGGAGTGAATCCTATTTCAATAATCTTTTGAGCCATCGGCTTGGCTTGAACACCCATCTCGGTAAGATCTTCATACCCGCTCCCTTGGATGTGTTTCTCCAAGAACTTATGCATGGCAGTGCCCCGTTTACTAGAATAGTTTTTGATTCGCTCTGCTTCTTCGTCACCGACTTTTTCCTTCCAGCGCCTTAAATACGTCTGATCTTTTGTATTTGCAAGCACCGTGGTCACTGAAGGCAGTTTCATGCCCTGAACATCGTAGGTCCGTGATCCCTGTTCCGTGGTCCTTGTCGCCTGGACATAGCTATATTTTTTATTTAATTTCATTCCGTAACTTTTTAACGCCCTTGGTCGAATTCGACATCGGCTGACCAACCATGCTGGTCTTGTTCCTCTTCTTCTTTTTTCTTTTTAAAGATTTCGTCATAGTTCTTCCTATATTGTTCATTAGAAATACGGGACCTTCCGTCCCATTTCTTTCCTTTTTTTAGTTGTGGGGACATTGTTTCTTTTTCCACTTACGATAGCCCTTGACCCATGCATTAGGATCGCGCTTATTCCATCGTTTATTCCATGCCCAAACATTGATTTTAGCTGATAAGCTTTCAATGATGCTTAGTATGTAGTCTTTCATTTCTTTTCCTCCTTTTGAAAGTAATTCATTCTTGAGTCTTGTTTCGCCAATAAAATATTACCAGAAACAGAGATTCGAGTCACGTCCGACCTGAAAGGATAGACCCAGTGTCTTAACTGAGCGGGGAAGATATAGATATCTCGCTCGCTCGGCATTTGGTGCACTAAAGAAATAGCCATATGATTTACTGAATCTCCCCATAAAAAAGAAATACCTCCAGGACCTTGCAGAGTTCCTTTATGTCTTTTGTTTTCCTCTGTTAATTCCTTAGGAATCTTAGGGAAGATCACAAAAGATAAATCACCTGAGTGATCGTGTGGAGGATTAAAGTCTCCTGCTTTCATATAGTTAATCCAAAGGCTTAAGAGCTTGGCATCCGGCATGATATTACCATCGCCTCGCCATTTATTGTAACCAATACAATAAGCTTCAAAATAATATTTGAGATGTTCCATGATCCGTGCTGCGGGGAGCTTGTACTCTTCCTTCAGGTGGCCTGCGAGTTTACTCACATAAGATTCGGACTCATTACCACGCACCTTGGCGCCTTCGTCAAGAATCAGTTTTTGAAATTCTTTAGTAATGACCGATCTAAATAAGAAAGGTCCCCAGTTAAAATAATTATAATCTATTGATTTCATATTAAAATACCTCCTCGTGCTGGTGCAGGATCAAGATTAAAGAGCATCCACGCCGATAATAAAGTAAATCCGACTAAAATAGTCAGGATTAAAATAAAGACTTGATCACGCGTCATGGTGCACCGCAATGGCTCTTGACCAAAAGACCAGGTCATGATTACTAAAATGATTCTTCATACTATTAACGCGTCTACAAATAAACTGAATGTTTCCCGGTTCATAAATTTTAGAACTATCAATCCGATCGATAGAAATATTGGTCTCCAGGTTCCCCAGTCCCTGCTGATAGGTCATCTCTTGTCCGGATAAGGGACAGATCAAACCATATTTTTTAAATTGTTTTCTCCATTCTTCCATGAATTGGTCCATGGTCAATGCTACACGCTTTCTGCGCTTCTTACGCGCGGATTGTTGAGCAATCGTTTGAACCGAACGCATAATGAATGCTTCTGGCGTAGCTGAATACTTAGTATGTCGTTGAAGCTCTCGGCACTCGCCACATTCGGCTTGAAGTCTGCGTCTTAATTTTCCTTTATAATAATCACTTTTCCAATGAAATTTAAAAATAATTTTTTCACTTCCGCACTTTGAACAAGTTTTAGTTTCACCGAAGAGTTCTTGTTTAAGCGGGTCATTTCCATTTGGGTATCTGCGTATAGTTTTTCCTTGTTGTCTCATCTTTTCATATTCTCCCAAGTACCAACTCATTTAATTTCTCTTCCATGGATAAAACAATGGTTAACCCATCGGTCCTTTTTATTTCTGTAACCTACAATCCCACCCCATTTAGGATTAATGTTTAATAAAGATTTCATTAATTTTTTAAAAGACATCTCTTCTTTTTCAACCATTGTTTTTCCATCTTCAGAAACTTTAAATTTATATCTCATTCTTTTTCCATTTATTATACTGATCAACCGCTGCTTTGATCGCTCGATCAATTTGCTGTTGATTCGTAAAAATACCCGCGTCCCTCTTTTTTCTTTTGGAGGTACTCTTCATGTTTCCTTGCTTTAACTTCCGGTCTTTTTTCATAACTTCTCATATAAATTCTTTTCTTCTCTCTATTTTCTTCTTTGTTATAATACTTTCTTCGAGCCCGTCGCTTACTTTCGCAATCGGCATAGATTGCCATTAGTGTAATACGGGTTTTTTAAAAGGTCTTGGTTCTTCCTCAGCAATATGATCCATAAACTTTTTATAATTAGTATCATCAAGAACTGTTCGTAAAATCTTAGTTCCCACCGCAATATAGGCTGTGGCCACCATCATAGAATCTTTGATGCGCTCATTATGTTCATGTGCTTCGTCATAAAGTTTTTGGTTTAAATCCCAAATATCATCATCTTCGGTCATAGATATCTTTCCCTTTTTCATAAATATGTTTTTTAATAGGTTTGTCAGTGTACATAATTGTTAAAAAATCTGTGCCATTGTAAGCTTTCACATAAGCATTTTGGCTCACACCAATACTACCCGCAGATGCTAATAAAGCAAATTCGCTACAACCCGTTAGTAATATAAAACTTCCAATTAATAATACTTTACGCATAAGGTTCTCCTTGGTAGTCAATATATATGTTTCCTTCGCTTTTACACTTCTTACACTGGTGTATTTCTATCATATTTTTGCGTAGATAGCCATTTCCTTTACAAGTGGGACAAGTCTCTTTTTCAGGGAAATAGACCGTACTTAGTGGACTACAATCATAGCAGTAATCACTACCTTCATAAGACCATTGATCGGGCTTGGGCATACAACCACAACTTTTACATTCTGTTCTCACAGTTTTTCCATAATATAATTATAGATTGCGTAGCTAATGACATTTTTTTCTGAGTCTTTTTGTTCGGGGGCTACTTTCTTTTGTATTAGATCAATAATGCCGTGATATTGAACTCCCCATTCATTAGAAGCATAGGTTTTTACATATTTTTTATTGATAGCTATTGGTTCAAATTTAAAACATAAATCTCTCACATAATTAAAGACTTTGTTTGCTTGAGTATCACGCTTATCAAAAGTTCTTCCAGTATAATAAACTAGTCTATCTCCTTTTTTAGAAGTTTGAATCCAACGATCTATATCAGTAGTTGTTAAACTAGCTTTTGTTTTTTTAACCTGACTAGCTGGAAGTTCTTCATGCACTTTTTCTTTTTCCCGCTTGTCTTGATTATGTGTAACAATATCTCTTTGAAGATTAACTATTTTAGGTTTATCTTTGCTCATTTTCATTAAAGGAATAATCTGTTCCAATGTATCCAAAATATTAACAAAGGTTTTAGTATGTCCATTTAAATTATTATTATCAAGAGCTTTCTTAATAACTTTAACTGTTTCTTTTAAATCCTCTCGACCTGGCCATCCTTGTGATATAGGATCTAGAATCGTGTGAGCTTTAGTAAGTAAAAGAGTAGATTTTTTCTTTCTGTCAATTTCTCGATTAGCTTGGGTAACTCGTTCTCCCAAAGCTTTCAGTTCTTTATTTTTTGCTTCTTCGGGAGTATCTGTATTTATATATTTCCCATCTCTAACTATAATTGTCATCTTTCTTCCTTATTTATTATAAAAACCTATCCTACACCAAAATGTAGGATTTGTCAATGTTTATTTTGCTTTGCCGTTAAGTTTTTTTAATTTTTCGTTAGCAATTGATTCTATTGTTTTGCTAATGGACAATTTTGTTCCATCAGGCAATAAAGATCTTGATAACCTAATAAGAATAGCGTAAGTCTCTTTAGACAAAGAGACATTCCTATATTTAGTAATATCTGTCATATTCTTTCCTTTATGTTGTGACATTTTGAAAGAAAGAATAACACGATTTTAGAGGATTGTCAAGGATAATATGTATGAAAACAATAGTACTTAGTGTGATAATTTGTTCTGCTTTACATGGTAATTGTCAAATTCCCTATGAAAAAAACGAGAGTTACGAGACTTGGGCTGAGTGTATGCGTCAAGGATATATTGATTCTTTGCAAATAGTAGATTTAATGGGAGATCAATACGTCAATAATAATAGGATTTTTATAAAATTTCAATGTGAAGAAAGAAAAATAGAGGATTCTAAAGAATCTGCGACATAATGACGCATGTTTTATCCCTGTCCTCGCGAAGGTTTTCTGTAAGGAATTCTTTTAGAATAACTTTTAGCATGACGCCCCGGTCGTTTGCGAGGGGTACGTTTAATATACTTATAACCATAAAGATTTTTAGCTTTCTTGCGGGCCATCGGTCGGTTGGTGCATTCGTGGAATAGCCCCTCCAGAATGACTCATGGGAATATAACTAATTACCCCATTAACTTTTTGCTCTAAATTTTCACCACAAGAGGTGCATTTATACATAGTTTCGTATAAAGAAATAAGAACTGTAGGTTGAACACATTTTGGACACACACCATTAACGATTTCAGCGCTGATATTAACTCCACTCCCGAAAGGTCCTTTTCCAAACATTTTTATTCCTCTTGTACTTAGTCTTATCTTTAAATCGTTTAGGAGTAAAGTATTTTAAAACTCTCGCTATTGGGTTTCTAGTCGAGGATGATTTTCGTGATGTGTTTTTCACCTAGATACATCTCAGTCTCAGCTTTAGATTTGATACATTTATAAGATACGGTCTCACTATATTGGCGTTCCGCTTCGCGTTTTCCCCGCAAACAAATTCCCATGGAGGGCTGAATACGATGTTCCTTAATTTCTCCGTTTACAAACATAAGTAATGCGATCACTGTCTCAACCATTATTGTGCTCCATTTCCATTTTTATAATGTATTTCTCTATTAGCATCTTTAAGCTTTTCTATATCTTCTAAAACTTTATCCATTTGTTTTTGTAAAAATTCTATATTCACTCTATTGTTCATCATAGTTTCAACCTGTTTATTTAGACGATCGGTGGTACGGTAAAGATCCTCGATCATCATGAACTGCTCCTGGTCCTGGGGAAGCGATCCGGCTTGGCCCCGAGGCCACTTGATTCTAAACTCTGTATTCATGTTTAAATCTTTTTCAAATATCTCTAGCTTAGTATTCATACGATTTTGGTTTTCAATAATACCGAAGTAAGCCCAGGTCCCGAGTGCGACCATGGTGATCAAAGAGGCAACCGTTTTCATCGGCATCTGCACAGCTGCGTGTTCTGAAATTTTGAGTGGTTTACCCATTAGTAGTTATAACTTCCTGAAGGAGTATCTCCTCGTTCTAATACTTCAAATAATTTTTTATGTTGGTCCATGATCTCTTCATCAGAGTCCATCATCTTTTCAATTTGGCTTTGTAGCTTGTCCACATGTCTCTCTAATTTATCCACTTTATCTTCATGTACTGCTTGAATCGTAGAGAGTTCAAAGGTACGCGAAAGACTCCAGCCCCCTAGGGCTAAGAGCAATCCAACTAATAATGTCATTAACTTGTCAGCCATTAAAATATAATCTCCGTTACCAGATATAACACAATAAAGATAAACATTCCAGTGATTTGTATGTCGTAGGGGTAATTGGTCATTCCTTTTGATTTATGTCTCCAAAGATAAGTTTATACTTTAGTTTTCCCCCATCATCTCCTTGTGTATGATCTGTAGGTTCCTCAATTTGTATAACATGTTTTACGCCCTTACATCCAACAGCGAAAACTAGTAACAAACCGATGATTATAGAAGACATTAAATATTTCATCCATTTAGTTCTTCTGTTTCTTTTTTTTCTTGCGATTCTTCTTGTTTTTAGAATCTTTAAAGTTTTGTATCTCATTTTCTACTACCTCAATTTTGGCTTTAATTAAAACCATATCTTGTGAAAGAGAAAATGTACGCTGAAGCGTCCATCCTCCGAGCGCTAATAGAATAGCGAGTAAAGCGGTAATTAATTTTTCATTCATTATTTACCTTTGGCGTATGTTCATACGTTTGTTGTTCTGCGGCTTTTTGATCTTCGATTTGACAACATTCTCCGTTGTCTTCTTTTTCTTTTGAGTGCATACCACAACATTTTTTTGGATCTATTGACACGCTTCACACTCCTCATGTTTGCACTCCGTACAAGGACAAACCCCGTACAAGTCGGAATGTTCACCAACATTACAGTGGCAGTCACATTTACAATCTGTACATTTTATCATTTTTTAATTATTCCCCAACTATTCTTCTTAGTTTCTCTTGGTTTTATTTCCTCAATATCGTAGAAAAATTTGTCAGTGTCCTCAGTTTTCCACTTACTACTATCCTCCACGTTCCATTCACTTGTTTGCACTTTCCAATCAGGAACTTCATCTTTTACTGTAAAAGATGGTACACTCCATATTATTCTATTGTTAGGTTGTGCTGCATAATTCCCATCATCCAAGGCCATTATGTGAGCGCACTTATGTTCGTGCGGAATTTCAGAATGATCTGTATCAACTATATTACTCTCTGGGTGTGCCCAGTCAACAGTAAAAAGGTAAGCACCTTGATGCCATTTCTTATCTTTTCCGATATATTTTCCTGATTGTCCGTCTAAGATATCGAAATTAGTAACAGCAGGATAATAACTAAGACAATTCCAAAGCTCCAGCTCGTCAAGTCTAGGCCGAGGAACTTCTTTGACATCAACGCCTCTTTGTATGAAGGCAGAAATTGGTAAACGATAGAAGATGCCACCATTTTCCAGCATTGTATGAAACAATATAGGCCTCCCTGTAATCGATGCCAACCCAAAGATAAGGCAGTCTTCCACTTCTCCATGGTGTTCTTTGAGATCATAAAGATATTCTCTTCTGATCTGTGCATAGATCACAGGTATATTTGCATTTAAATAGGCCATTTAACATAAATTCCTATAATGCTGCGATTATTAAAATCACAAGTACAACTCCAGCACCGATACACACTTTTCTGTGATCTTTCCAGATTTGTTTAATGGTTTCCATAGTTTCCTCCTATTTTATACTACCCCAGTTTTTACCGGACTCGTAGTCTACCTTATTGGGTACTTCAAGTCCAACTGTGGATTCCATAATACTAATTATTTTTTTAGCTTCTTTATCATCTTTTACAGAAATATCCAGTTCGTCGTGTACTTGAATATGTGGAGTAATCCCTGCTTTATATAGCTCTAACATGGCTTTTTTCGTCATATCTGCTGCTGATCCTTGTATTAATTTATTTAATGCTTTGTAGGTATAAGCTCTTTTGATCCCTGGTCCGTGTTCCAAGATTGCTTGTTCATGAGGCAACGCCTTATGAATACCAAACTGATTAGGTTCCCATAAATGAAATCTACATAATCGTCCAAGTAAAGTTCTTATTTTACCACTATCTTGTGCCCTTTGCATTACAGCGTACATCAATTGTTTTACAAAAGGAACTTTTGTATGATATTGACCAAAAATTTCTTCAGCTTTTTCTTTATTCACTCCGAGTTCAGCTTGTAATTTATTTTTACCCATCCCATAAAATAAACCTAGATTAATCGTCTTCGCCTGTATTCGTGGAATGTCAGCCATCTCAGCAACAATGGTATGAAAATCTGCATCTCCTTCATGATATGCATCTAAAACATCCGTAACTCCGTTTAAGTTTTGTAAGGCAGCATAATGAACTACGAGTCTAGGTTCTTGTTGATTATAATCAAAACAACCCCAAGTGCATCCTTCCTCAGGAATAAATAAAGATCTGATCCGTGGTCCAAGATTCTTGTTTCTTGCTGGAATTTGTTGAAGGTTAGGATTAGAATAACTAAATCTTCCTGTGACGGTTCCACCATTATCTCCTCTCAGTTGATTGATCTCAGCAAAAATTCTTCCCCGATGGGTGTGTTTAATAATAGTATCAATAAATGTAGTGTGAGCTTTATTGATCTCTCTCGCTTGAGCAATCTTTTTAACAATTGGATCAGGATGATGCATTAAAAAGTTTTTAGTAAAACTAGGTGCCTGCGTCTTGGTCGTACGATCATAAGGTAATTTTAATTTATCAAAGACTTGAGCAATAGATCGCGCTGCCCAAATTTGAACATCAACGTTCGTCTTTTGTTTCACCTCGTAAAGTAATTTTTTCTCTTGTTCTACTAATGTTTTCTTTTCGATCGCTGCTTGTTCTTGATTTACACGCACTCCGAGAAACCTCATATCTACAAGACATGGAAATAAATCGGTTTCTAATTGCCATATATTATGAATATCTTGATGATCAATTTCTTTTTTTAATTCTTGCCATAGTTTATAAGTAAGTTCTGCATCTTTCTCTGCATAGGAACCTACATACATCGCCGGTAATTTATACATCTCAGCTTTAGCATCAACTCCCCATTCTTTCGCTGCAGCATAAAGAGCTGCTTCATCTTTAGATTGTCCAAGATAGCGTCTAGCACAACTATTAAGATCATAACGAAGCTGATTTTCATCTACGAGTGCTGCACCAATCATAGTATCAATAATTCTTCCCTTAATAGTAAACCCTTCAGAACGAAGCCAGCAAATATCATACATTGCATTATGAAAAATTTTATCTGATGAAGTATTCAATACATCTTGAAGCCAATTTCTAACCATGCGTTTGTCCATATTGCCTCCTCCTTCATGAGCAATAGGGAAATACCCTGTCCAGGTTTTAGTGGCTACAGAAATACCCACTATTTTTCCATTCTTTACAACAGAGCCTGATCCCATAGCATGATTTAAATTAGGATCCTTCGTTTCTAAATCGATTGCTATTTCACATTCTTGACTTAAGTCAGGAAATTCTTCAGGTGGGACCCATTCGGTTTGAGGTTTAAATAAAGGTGGTTGTAAACTCATTCGTAATCTCTTTCAATTGCCATATCAATATAATGTTTTGCTTTTAATAAGTCTTCTTTTTGTCCTTTCTGTTTGTGTCTGCACAAATATTTAATAGCATTTCCTTCCGCAAAGGGCAAGTTGTTTTTATTTATAAATTCTGATGGTTGAATTTTCATGGAAGCATAATGGGATCCTCCAATTTGTTTTTTGTATGTATCACTCATAATAAATAACTCTTATAAACATCTTTAGGTTCTACAATATGTAAATGTTCCTTGGTTCGGGTTGCGCCTACATAGAACAATCGATTAACATCGTCAGGTCTTTGTTCGTATTCTCCGTAAGTTCGTCTTGTTAAATCGGTAAGGAGAACGACATTTTGACATTCTCCCCCTTTGGCTCCATGAATGGTAGAGAGAACTATTCTTGGAGCTTTATTCAGATGTTCACCATTTTGTCTCATCTTTCTAATATAAGATACTCCTCTTGTTGGAGCTTCATCTAAAGCTTCATACCACACCTTATCTGTAAGAAGTCCATATTTGTTTTTACATTCATTTAAAGAATAAAAATTATCCTTATTCATCAAAGCAATTTGTTCTTTTTGTAAATTTCGTGGACTTATATAATCAAATATTTTAATGACAGTTGAGTAATCTAATATGCCTCCTTTACGCCATTTTTCCCAATGAGTAATGGCTTCATATAAATCAGTTTCATAGCCTTTTTTAAATTTATTGCGATAAAAATATCCTTTTTGATAAAGGATTTCTTCTAATTCTTCTAAGAGAGAACGTGTTCTAGCTAAAATTAACCACTCGCCTTGAGACATATCGATGTCTCTAAAATCGGAATAGATAGAAACTTTCCCTTGCTTCATCTTTGGTTTCCAAAGCTTAGGAATTCGATTGCTTACTTTTCCTATAATTTTCATAGCAATATCATGGATTTTTGCAGGAATACGATAGGATTGCGTAAGATTAATGAACTTTCCATCAAGAGCAATAAAACTATCTACATCAGCTCCGGCCCATTTAAAAATAGCCTGGTCATCATCACCGGCTATGTAATTATTTTCTGTTTTGTTCCATATAGTCTTAACCATATCCCATTGCATTAAAGAAAGATCTTGAGCTTCATCCACAAAGACTACATCAAATTTAGGGGAAGCATCCGACTCAATAAATTTTAAAATCATATCATTAAAATCTACTAGACCATATTCTTTTTTATATCTTTCTAATTCATTTGCTATAATTTTTAGCTTATTAAATTCTACATCTTGGGTATGTTCTTTTAAATCATATTGTTTTTCAAAAGAAATATTTCTTAGTTTTGCTAATTGAATAATTCTTAAATAATCACTTTTAGTGGAAAAGACTCCATTCATTTCTTGGTCATTTTCTTCATAATCTACTGGAAAGCCTAGTTTTTTACCTAAGTCAGCATAGTGTCTTTTCTGCATGACATTTTGTTTTTGAATACCTAATCTTCTAAAAGCTAAAGAATGAAGCGTTCGAAAGTAAGGTAAATCATCTTCACTTAAATTAAATTTTTCTACCGCTCTGTCTCTTGCTTCATAAGCAGCCTTTTGAGTAAAAGCAAAATAACCTATTCTATTGGGGTCAGTTTGTTTTAAATATTTATCAACAAGATTTAAAAGAGTGGTAGTTTTTCCTGTTCCTGGTGGACCGAGTACAATTGTTTTCATTTTATCTTCCTAAAAAAATTTCTCCAAATCGCTGATCTTATAATAGAGAAAACTGTAAAAATTAAAGCAATCCCTATACTATCCCATACAGTGGGATAAAGTCCAAAGAAAGGAAAGATAAAAAGCTGTATTAAAATAGCTAAAATAAATCCACTTCCTACATCAATAAAACTTTCTATAAAACATCTTTTAAACATTAAAATGGATCCTGCGGTTTAAGTTCTTTAGGTTTGTAGTCGTCTTGAGGTTTTTCAAAAGATTTGACAATAGTCACTGTGGGTCTATGTTTTCCAATAGTAATTCTATCGGTTGTACAGCCGCATTCTTCTTTTAACATTTGACTTGTTTCTTGAAATTTAACATCCCATCTTCTTCTTTGTAAAAATCCATAATAAAAAGAATCAAATAAGAAATAATGTTTTCCTTCGCTGGTATAAACACTTCCTTTTTTAATGTCTTCTTTTTCTACACTTGAAGATGCACGATTAGTACAAAATTCTTCTAAGTGATTAGTAAGCTGATCTTTTTTCGTTGTCCCTGTAGGTGGAGTAATAATTTCTCTGGTGCTTAATAATAAATTAACTAAAATTTTCCAATCTTTTAATTTCATACTAGGAGGATAAATTCCTATCCCTGCTATGCACGCTTCTTCAAATAAAGATTGTTGTTTTAAATATTTAGCGCTAGGTAATTTAAGTCTCTTACCATCTACATTTAAATAATAATAAGGTTCTTCTAATTGAATTTCTTGAAGGTCGCTTAGACCAGGGAACATAGGTTGATTACCAATTCCATAAGTCCGCGTTTTGCATAATTCTTTATCACAATGGTTGCACATAGGAACATCATTACATTTCCATCCCCAATCTTTTTTATCGTGTTGATTTTTTATAGTGTCTATTTCTTTTTGTTCCAAATCTCCTTTAATATATTTTGCATGAAACCATGATATTTTTTCCTTCCAAGTACTAGGCCATTTCTTTTTAGCATAAATGGCAAAATGAAATAGTGCATTATTACGACCAGGTTCAGAAATTCCCTCAAGGGCCATGGTTTCTATACATGGAGGGGCGTCTTTAAATTCTGATTCTTCTCTTTTTATTTTTATATTAGCAACATCTTGAGGTTTAATACTATAGCATTCATGCAGACTATAAAATTCTTCAAGATTAGCTGCGGTTCCATCAATCTTAAAGGCATAGCGAGTAGTCTTATCCCCTTGAAAGTAAGGAAGATTTAAAAAGTTTCCTGTGTCCTCTTCTGATTTTAGTTCTATCTGCTTAGGAAAAACTTCTGCATTTCCAAAACCAAGAATAGCTTTAATTTGATTAAGTTTGTCTCTTACTGTTTTTGCTTCTACATAATCTTTAATAAATAAAAAGATATGTGCTCCTCCACTTTTTGATCTGCACACTACTAAAGGAAGTTCGAGTGTTTGTATTTTTTTCAATAATTTTAAATGGTCAAAGCCTGCATAAGAATCTACATCAATACATCCCCATTTACATAAATCTTCTTCATTAATAGGAATAATGCCTAAAGTAGGTTCAATTCCTTTTAAATGATTTTCAAAATGTTCTTGGGATACCGTCTCTCTTTTTACAAAAGATTTTGTTTTTAATTTTGTTCCATTTTTAGGAGCAGAATTAATATAAGTGCAGCCATGTGCCCTTTTTAATCCTTCAAATATATTTATAAATTTCTCTACCATTTTATCGTCTCTTTATTAAAAGAGAGGCGGCGCCCGCTAGGTTGCCGCCTCCTCCTTGCAAGATATTCACCCCTGGTGAATTCTAGTATGGAACGTCTGTGTTGGTTTCAGAAGGCGCTTGTTTGACTTGCACTTCCCCTTTGCTTAATCGTGTAGCAAAAGTTCTTGCAATTTCATATGCACCTTTATCTTTGATGGCATCTTGTTTAGATACATCCCAACCGTACCATGTTCCTTTGTCGTTAGACATTTGAACAGTTTTTAGCCTATAAATATGGCTATATGTTGGCGGTGTAAATAAACCATTCTTACCCTTCATCTTGATGCTCATCATCATTGTATTCCATTTTTTGCTAATCTTTAATTGAGTAGCTTTCATGGAAATCAATGCAGTTGATGGAGTTGAACCGGATATTAAGACAACAAAGTGATTCGCTGTATTTTCAAGATAATTACCATTCGGTAATCTATCTTTATTCATTTTGTCTCTAGTAGTATCATTAATGATTCCACTATTGACATCATGGATTGCTACAGGAGCACCCATACTTGTCCCTCTATCTTGCCATTCAACATACTGCCTCTTATAAAAAACAGGCAATACATCAATTTCATCGTAGAGTTCAGTAGTCACAGTATTATATATCTTACCAGGTTCAGCACCTGCGACATATTTACTGTCTTTCTTATTTACTTCGGGAGATAATTGTCCCAAAACTTTCAGAAATGGTAACGCAAGATCTTCTTGCGATATATTCTGAGAGCCCGCATTTGCATCAGCTTCGAAAAGATTCGTAGACAATGCGCCTGCTTGATCGCGTTTTGCGATGTTTGCTTCTTGGTTCATGGTTATTGTTTCCTCGTTATTTTGGTTCGGTTTCCTACGAACACGTTAAAAATATCCGTTGGCATATCTTTACCTGCCTCAACTCGCTCACGGACAAGAGCTTTCAGCGTCATAGGCTCAACCTTCAACTTTTGTGTCGGTTGAAACCCTTGACGCTTCGCAAGGTCAGCATATTCTGCCGCCTTGTTATCTTCGTTACGACCAAAGGAAACGGAGATTTCGTTCTTTATAATATCCCCAAGGCCATTTGTACGAAGCCAGCTATAGGCTTTCTCTTTGTTTGAAACAGAGATACTTGCGCTATAATACGGTTTAACATCTACGGCAGAACCATCTGCTAATTTAAGTGATGATAATCCCATCTCACTTAAAAGAGTAGGAATGATTTCTCCCGAAACTCTTTCGAGTTCTTTCTTTTTAGTTTTAAGAGCCTCTTCTTGATGTTTAATTTCATCTTCAATGGATCTTAATTTTTTTACTTCATCGGCTAAGGTTTTAATATTAGAAGTATTATCAATAACTTCTGTTTGATCCTTTTCCATTTGTTCTACAAGTTTATTCATAGTGTTTTATTTCCTCCTGTATTAGTTTTATTTCTTTTTTACACTTCCTGTATGATCGGTATACTATCATTTTTTTAAAAAAAGTCAAGCAAATTATAGGAAGATTTATAAGATTTATAAAAAAGTAAGTAATTGGCGCTTCTTTTGCAAGGTCCTGCGTCACTTTGTCGCTGATAGCAATTTGGCGTTCTGTCTCTAAAAAGTCTTCTTCCCATTTTTGGGCTCTTTCTAAACGATTTCTTAATCTATAATAATGTTTATACTCACTCATCAATATTTCCTTTCTCGTGTAAGTTGATTTCTATAGCGTAATATTTTCTTTCTTGTTTGTCCCATTTTAATAAATTATATTTCCCGTTGGTCATATCTGATACTATAGAACACGCTACCCCTATAATAGCAGGATCCCCAGTTAATAATAGAAAATCTTTAGGCCTGTAATCTTTTAAACCTTTTCTTAATTTAAAAATTAAAGGACCCGGTGAAAATATAATTTGAGATAGTTCCGGCAATAGAAATTTAAATGTACCAAATTTCGCTGCTCCTAATATATTTATTTTAGGTCTTCCCTCTTTTGTTCCTGGTATTTCTTGAATAACATAGACTTTTGAAGGAATTTCTTCGTTATTACCGTAATTTATACTTTCTGACATCTTGACAAGGAGTCTATCATATGATAGGATGTTTGTCAAATAGAAAGAATTATGAATTATAAATTTAAGACAGAGCCTTATCAGCATCAGCTGACTGCTTTGGAAAAATCTTGGAACAAAGAAACTTTTGCTTATTTCATGGAAATGGGGACAGGCAAAACAAAAGTTCTTATTGATAATATGGCCATGCTGTATGATAAAGGAAAAATTGATGGTGCTTTAATTGTGGCTCCTAAAGGAGTTATTAGTACCTGGTGTGCTCAGGAAATTCCCGCTCACCTAGCTAGACATATAGAATATAATTCTGTGTTATGGCAGGCAAACATTAATCAAAAACAAAAAAATAAATTAGATACTTTATTTGAAACAGGAGAAGAACTTCATATTTTAGTAATGAATGTAGAAGCTTTAAGTACGGATAAAGGGAGACTATTTGCAGCTAAATTTTTAAGAGCACATAAATCGATGATGGTTGTTGATGAAAGCACCACGATTAAAAATCCTAAAGCCAAAAGAACTAAAAATATTTTAGATCTTTCTAAACTTTCTAAATATAGAAGAATTTTAACAGGTTCTCCCGTGACTAAAAATCCTTTGGATTTATTTAGTCAATGCGAATTTTTGGATCCTTACCTTTTAAATTTTGCATCTTATTATGCTTTCAGAAATCGTTACGCAGAAATGCGACAAGTTAATATTGCAGGGAGAATGATTAACCTGGTCAGTGGATTTAAAAATTTAGATGAACTTTCTGAATTATTAAAACCTTTTTCTTATCGTGTTCTCAAGGAAGATTGTTTAGACCTTCCTCCTAAAATATATATGAAGAGAACCATTGCTCTGACTAAAGAACAAGAAAAAATCTATGAGCAGATGAGAAAGGAAGCTTTGGCTACTTTAAATGGAAAAACGGTTACGACCATGAATGCTTTAACTCAACTAATGAGACTGCATCAAATTACCTGTGGTCATTTTGCTGCTGATGACGGTACCATTCAAGAAGTTAAAAATAATCGATTAGATGAATTAATGGATGTGTTAGACGAAGT
>VTLG01016399.1_pt1 | contig 32717 bp, 41 predicted proteins | sample 4694571 | NCBI WGS metagenome assembly VTLG01 (sample SAMN12604809, study PRJNA352737) | marine metagenome | biome: ENVO:00000447; feature: ENVO:00000209|ENVO:00000569|ENVO:01000036; material: ENVO:00002151; isolation source: viral sequences binned using virsorter ...
AGACCGGGTTCTCTCCATCTCATATTTTGAATATAGCCGGGGCTAAACGACACCATGTCATAACCTTCTTCAACTGCTTTCGCTAAAATTCTTTTGACCATAAGATCTGTCCATTTAGGTGTATTCTCCACAAAGGGGCCTTTAACTACTTTTCTGTCATTATCAAGGACAAATTCTTGTGTTTTACTTAGAAAGTTTGATGCTTGATTTGCCTCATCAAGTTCTTTTCCTTCAAGGTCTTTTCCGGTTTTCTTAACTTGTTCAGTATACTTGTCAACTAATGCTTGAGCATCTTTTCTTTTTTGTGAGATCTCCTCCATTTCTTCTTCAGATTTTTTAAATCCTTTTTCTCTGCCTTTCTGGCCCCAATCGCTTTGGATCTCGTCAATATATAAAACCTTATCTCCGGCTAGGGTTGTGCGATCTGATGTTCTAAAATGACCTATAATATTTTCTTCTTCAAAGTGATCCCCTTGAAATGGCATCCCCACATAACCATCGGACTTATCACTTGTTATTACAAACTCCCTATAGTTTTCTCCACCAGCTAGTCTGTAACTATCATCACTAAACCTAACCATTCCCTCATCACCAAACCCAATCAATCCCTCATCTTCTGCTATTTGTTGTGCTTGTACTTTTGCCTCCGATAAGCTGTAGATTTCTTGTGATTGTGATCGGTTTTGAGGAGGAGAGTAAGTATAGGCATTTTTAAATGCACCTTCGCCTTTTGTGCTTTGCATATTAGGGTAGATACTATAGCCAACACTATCGTTACCAAGAATAACCATGCCGGTATTTTGGTCTTCTATCCGAATAAATGGGTCATCATAGAACTCACGCAAAGCCTCAGATCTAGCAAGTTCAATATCCATTTCCTTACCTTCTCTAAGCATAGTTTCTTCGGCAATTTCATCGGCTCGTTCATCTATATAGTAGGGGCCAAAAACTTCCTCCGGTGTCATAAGATTTTCGGGATTAATCTTTGCTGATTGACTTGTGGAAAGTTCTCCCTCTTTCAGTTCATCGGCTGACTTAACATAATTGAAACCATATTCATGGAGACCCCAATTCATCGTTGTCTCTTCTGGCATTTTGTCTTTTACAACTTCTCTAATTTCAAGTTTGTTTAATCTAAGCTGATCTTCAATTTCTTTCTTTGTCGTTTTATCTTTGCTTAAAACTATGTTAAGACCAGACCATTCTATTTCATCATCAGACACTCCGGCTTTCTTGAGCATCTGCCTAAACTGTTGGCCTGTGCCTTTCTTTTGCTGTAGCTTTTTTGTCTCCTCTAAGGCTTTCGAATAAAATCCTAACGCACCACTTGAGCCAGTTAGTTCTGGGCCTTGCGGTTTGTTTATCATCTCATCAAGAGCTACAGTACCTTCAGCAACCATCTTAGGAATATCTGTAGATCCAAGCGTAGTACCTCCACGGTTTTTTTCTAGAAACTCTCGAGCAGGACCTGCAACTGAGCTTACTGCCGATTTGATAGGTTCTTTCAATGTCTTGACTGCCTTGCCAACATAGGGAGCGGCTTCTATAACACCAGCCGCAGTTTGTAGCCCACCTTCCAACTTGGCCCCACCTCTAAAGCGTCTGATACCTTCAATGATGTCAACCGGGGACATAACAGCCATAAAGTCAAGAAGCCCCATTTCTGTATCCATATCCCCCACAAAAAGATCAGCAACAAAACTGCTCTTCTCTGGATCAAGTCCTACGTTGGTCAATCCTTGAAACACTCTGTTTCTTATGTTCTGTCTGCTTATTCGAGGTGGAGCTTCTATACCTTCAGCCTTGCCCAGAAGATCTTTTAACTCAGCTTCATCGCCCTCACCAACCATCTTGATTGCTTGATCCATATCGGTGTAGTCTGGGCCAACCTCACGATCTTCAACTTGAAGCTTTCCTTTTACAATACTCAGCTGATGGTTATCACTCATTCTAAGATTGTTAGAGCGAATAATTTCAGAGACTAAATCAAATTCTTCAGCCATCAGTCACCTCTTAACCTTTCAAGATCAAGTCTGAGTGCATCAATATTTCTTTCAACATTGCCTTTGGTTATTAAACCTGCTCCAAAGTTTGCAAGACTTTCTTTGTTTCTTTTGTTTGTAATCATGTAATCAATAACGAATTGCAAAGCTTCTGAGGGGTCTTGGACGTTTACATCTGGAACATTTGTTACACCAGCACTTCTTAACGCTTCGATTTTCTTTCTTACATTTATCACAATCTTTTTCCTATTGATCTTATCAAGCTTGATATCAAAATCATCTATGTATTTTTTGGCAATCTTTTTGGCTTCAAGGTTAAGATCAATATCTTGATTAAGACGTTTGGCATCACTCGCTTTTTCTAATAGTTCTGCATATGCTAGTCGGTAGGCTTGGGCCCGGGTCTCTGTTTCCTCAAGAGCTTGTTCTGCAAGTTTTGCTTCTGGACTATATCCTAGTTCTCCAATAAGGGTTGCTTGTGCGTTTTTAAACTTCTCATCTGTTATCTCATCAAGTTGAGCATCAAAGTTTTCAAGATCCTGTTGGCTTAACAAGTCTGCAACATTGGCAAGATCTTGATAGTCTGCTTGACCTGCATTGAGCTTTTTAACAAAAGTAATAACATTTGGATTATTAAAATCACTCCCTGCCCGTAGCCCACCTTTAAGCTCTGCAAGTTTCTTTTGCATAGCAGGTACCTTACTTGGGTCTATCTTATTCATTTCCACAATTTCTTTCTGAGCATTGGCAACATCAGCTAACCCATTGTTATCTATACCATATAAGAATTTATTAAATCGTCTGTTTATTGAATTAACCTTGTTGGGCAGTTCTTTTTCTTTTCTTGTTTCTTCTAAGTTCTCTTCAGTTCTTATATCTCTAATCTCTTTTTTTATGTTAGCAAAAATGCCAGACTTTCTATCAAGATCAAACATGGGTGATTTGAGAAGTTTGTCTAAGGTTTCGTTCCCGGTTGTTTTGGGGTTATCAGGATCAAGCAGACTGTTTAAAAATGCCATTGGCTTCGATTTGTCCATAGCTATAGAAAATACTTTTGCTTGAACAAAAGATGCAAACTTATCATCAATCTGTTTTATATAGCCTTTTTTTTCTGTGTCAGATAGACCAAGACCTGCGGCAGGATTATCTAGCAGTGTAGCAAACTCATCTCTAAGTGTTGAGAAAGACTTCTGAGTGAGAGTACCCTCCTTGTAGAACTTGTTGAGAATTCCATCCAAAGTATTAATCTGAAGATTTAACGCAGTAATGTTTGTTGCTGTAAGGTTTTTTGCTACCCCTTTGGCATGAGCTGTTCTGTAGTTATCAAACTCATTCGCTCCTTGCAGAGTAAGCTTGCCCTCTATTTTTTTAGCTAGAACCGGGACAGATGGCTTGAGAGCATCAACATATCCTTTGATCGTTGCATCTATCTGGTTTCTAAGGACAGTTGGATTAGTACCACTCTGGTTTGCATTGAATACAAGATCACTAACAGAACTATTATAGTCGAGAAGTATTTCGTTTTCTAAAACAGTTAGAGCTGATGCTCTTGCCGCTTTTCCAAAAACAGTGTTGCCAAACTCTGGTACATCAAAGATATCTTCGTTTCGTTTGTTTGCATCCTTAAGTTTTTGTAAGGACATATTCTCAATACCAAACTTCTCTCCTTCTATAGTCGCTTGCTCTTCTGCTTTGTCAAAAAAGAACTTAGACATTCTGTCTAAGCTTCGAGATAAAACAGTCCTAGTTCTCTGTGCTTCTGTCGCTTCAGCTCCTTCAGGCAGATTAAGTCTGTTAAGTCCTTGACCTACTGATTGATATGGGCGAAAGGTTGGTGGCATTATAAGATACTCGGTGCTATTGAATTAGGGCTTATACCACTAGCAGTTGCAAAAGCCGTAGCCATTGTAGTTGCTGCACCAATCTGTCCTTGCAATCGTGCTTGGTCACCAGCGGATCTAAAATCATCTGCCCTCATCTGACCTGTTGCTAGTGCCATAGAAGCGTTAAACGCAGTGTCACTAAAATCATCAGATGCAGGGCGTTGAACAAGAAAAACCCCTCTGTCTAAGACAGTTCCTGAGAATGCAAGCCCTTGCCTTGGAGACCCTGCAATAATAGATGCTAGACTTGCATTTGTTCTTTTAAGAACTTCTATTCCTTTTTTCTTTGCATTAACTGCTTCTATTCTTGAATTCAGTTCTTCATTTCTTGCTCTTTGTTCATAGGCTTCTTTTGCTCTTTCTCCAGCCGTCATTTGAGCCATCGCAGCAAATGTTGATGTGGCTAACGCTAGTTGTACAAAGCTCATATTATACTCCTGTTGATAATTTGTACTCTACCGCAAGGACTGTAGCGAATAGAGGTTTAGTCATTGTAAATGTAATCTGGGCCTCGCTAGAATAGCCTAATATTGGGGCAACACGTTTTCGCCCAGTAAAGGATGTTGAACTTGCACCGGCATCTAAAGGTAAAAGAGAGAAGGGTACTTCTACTGAATTTATTGCTAGGTTTTGTGTTCTGTCCATTATTGGTGTGGCTTCAACAATGCGTCTTTTTCTAGAAGCTACAAACCCAGTTGGCAACCTTGGTTCAGCTGGCATTGTCTTAACTTCAACGTCATAGGACAATCCAACCTCAACATAGGATGTTGGCACCTGATCTATTGTAATTGCTCCAGACGAAACTTGTTTATCAACGATAACGAGATCATCACGAATAACATCTACCGCAAAGTTTTCTAGGTGGCTAAGAGAACTACACGTTGTTGTCGTGGGCAAAGGTTGATCCGGAGCCGTTGCCCCAGTAAAATATTGTATTGATGCATCTGTGGTGCGATCATCGTCAAATGTCTCAAGATAGAACTTTTGTACTCCGCTGTCAAAATTAGTAGTTGTAAAGTTTGTTGTATCAGAATTAGTAACTGTTAGGTGGTTGTTACCAACAGCATCCCTCGTTACAGTAATTGTGTAAGGCGGAGTATTTATTTTTGTTGCTGAAAACCCGGGCATTTGATCAATGGCATGGCGTATTTGTTGGGCAGTACTATCCAGTTGAGTTGCTTCACTTGCACTATTATTAGAATTAAGTCGATAAAAATATGTATTGCCTTGAGGTGGGCCGGGTGAATTATGTGTGTTGCCATCAACGCCTTCTAATTGAAGTGTAAATTCTGTGCCAGTAGTGTCAAAAAATTTTATTGTATGACCAGCATTCATAAAGATAATATTGGCATTGAATGGTGAATTATGTGTTGATAGACGCGGATCTATTGTAATTGTGAATTGTGCTTGTGTGGGAAGATTTCTATTTACGATAGTATAGATATCCTCAATATCAACGCTTACATCTTCAAACCTTCCATTGGTTATAAACTCTGATGGAGCGACTACATTCTGTGGTCTTAGTATAGAATACACAGCCATTGAGCCATCTTGCCCATTTGTGATCATAAGAAGATCACCATCATCAGTAGAGGTGGCATGGCGTAAAGCCATTTTAGTAGGGGATTTAAGAAGATGAGAGGATAACAAAGATACGTTTTCTGAATTATAGTTAAGGTCTTGATCGGAAAATATTAATTCTCGTAATGCCTTACCCGACCGCTGAATGTACAGAGTACCAGCTTCCGCTGATACCGGCTTGATCCCTTCTTGCATTCCTCTTTTTGTAGCTGTCTTTATTACAATGTTTGAAGGAGTAATAGGATCAAGAGAAGTTTGCGGAACAAAAAACTCACCTGAAGATGTAAAGATTTGTAAATCTCTGCCAGATCTTATTGCGTTTATTGCGTTTAGACTATCGCTAGATAGGGTCACGAATATAGCATCATCATCTAGGCCCTCATCTGATTTAAAATTAAAGAAGTCAGAAACCTTTGATCCAAATAATGTGTTGGGTAGTGACTTACTACCACCAAAAAACATACGTCCTTCGTGAAATGTACACGTTCTTGGAAAGCCTCTTGTGTTTGAAAACACTGCTTCATAACCGGTTTCTAGTTCCCAATTGCCAGATGTTATAGCAACCGATGCCTCAAAGAAGGGTACTTCTACAACAGTTTTTACTACAGTACCGCTTTCCCTCTCAATAATTCTAGCACGACCAAAACCATTTAGGACATTGATGTATTGATTTACATGACTGTTTGTGAAAACACTTGTGGATGCTGTTACCTTAACTGTCCCATCAACTGCGTCTGGTGTTATATTTGCATTTGGGTTTGATGTTGAAAGAGTAAACGCATGAAACGGAGATGTTAGGGTGATTGTAGTAGCTGTCCAACTTGAGTTATTAGCACCCCTAACAACCTTAACAGGAACAAGGTCTTCTTGTACAAGTATCAAAGTATCAGCTGATTGTGTAAAAAATATCTTTGACAAATCTATATCGCCAAGGTTTATGGCAAGGTAGTCGTTTCCAGAGCCGTTTATATTTGTGATTAGAGTAAGATTAGCATAGACAAACATCCTTGTTTCAGTCGCTGAGTTTTTAACAAATACTAGCATGAAGGATTGCGTATTGCTAAATTCAAAGGGTATGAGCCTCATCCCTATTTGTGCTGTGTAGGAGCTTCCTAGATGGCTTGTAAGGTCTGCTAAGTATCTCAACCCTGCTCTGCGTTCAAAGCCCCCCTGTGGAAGGACTGTGATGTTCTTTGCTCTATCCAAACCGCTAGAATATTGCTGGATATCTAATCGACCCTTAACGAGAGGATCTAACTCACCGACCGTGAAATTAGATTGATAAAGTGTTACTCTGCTCATCGTACATCAACCAACACATAATCTGCTAGAACTTGGCTAGATTGTCCGGCACCATCGATAGCCGTTGCCTGTCTGAAATAACCACCTCTATTATTTTCTAGTGCAGTTCCTGTAGCGACATTCTTCCAATACTCTGACTTGGTTGTTTGATCGGTCACTGGTTCAGCTAAATGCCAAGCCATCATATAGACCAAGAGTGTAACGAAATAAGAGGGCATTGCTCCCTCAGCAACCGTTGCCTGATAATCTACATATATCGTGCTTTCCTGCGTAAGAAGCTCTGTTCCCTGAATTTCATAGTCAGTAAGATTAGGAGCATTTGTATTGTTAGACGTAAAGACCTTTCGGGGAACTCCATTGACCATATCATTAGGCAAAGTAAAAGACTTACTCCAATAGGTTGTCGGAGTGCCAGCTGATTCTGATAGTTGAGCTTTCTTTAACGTAAATGACCAAGGGTACATTCCAAGGGTTAGTGCTTTTACTCTGGGATATAATGTACTGCATAGAGATCCGGCAGTAGAGCCATCGGAAAAGCTGGTTATACGGTTAGCCCCTAGAAGTTGCAGAGCTTCAGCGCAGATAATTACGTCCGTATCACCACTCGCCATTCAAAACCCCTTGTTGGTTTGGAGGGCAGTCGGAACTACCCCCCAAGAATATTAGTCACTGTCTGATACAGCTCCGATTGTTGTTCCATCGGATACGTCCACAACGCCGGAAGCGTTTGAGACAACTATATGCATTGTGACTGTTCGTGTGCCACCAGTTGAGCCATGTACAACAATCATATCACCTACGTTTAGAATGTCTGAGATATCATTGAAATAGCCAGACCCATCAACTACAGTATGAGCTTCTGTTGTGGTGTAGACGTACATAGCTGGAGTAACTCCGGCTCTTGCTTGTCCTCCGATGGTATTGAAATCATTTCTTACAAATGCCATCTTAGCTCTCCCTACAAATTACATCTACTATGCCGTCAGTATCTACCGCTATCGCTCCTGCCGAATACATGGCAGTCACAAGAAACGATGTTCTTTCTGCAACATAGTTGATTTCTGTTTTAGCAGGCATACCAACACCTAGACCAACGGCTGACTTGTGGAACGCTACACACGTTCTGTCACTTGATCCATCAATTGGAATACCGCCCTCATCTCTATCACCAAACATAATTATATTGAACCCGGCGAAAGTTTGAACCTCACCTCTCTGGAGAGCCTGTAGCTGAATAAAATCAGAACTTACTGCTCTCTCATCTCCAAGTAAGGATGCCATTGAGTTAGCATGAACTAACAAACATCTCTCGGTAGCAGGTACATTTTTTGCGTTTAGTGCTTTTCCTGCGGCAATAATCTTTCCAACATTGAGGTCAGAAGCACCTGCTGATCCACTAGTTACCACAGTATTTGCAACGGTTGACCCGGCTGATGCGTTTATTAGGGCATCAATCACCACTTGATCTTCTCGTCTCGCTATGGCTTTACCTAGCATCTCAGCTAGTTCTGCTCTCTCGTCAAAGTTTATTTTCGCTTGGTTAAAGATATCACTGTACTCTGATGCAGAATAATCCACCATCGTTGCTGTTACGCTTGAGAACTGGGCCCCAACAGGAACAACTTGCGTTCCCGGACTGCGAACAGAAGCTTGACCTTTAGCTAGTTTTGGAAACTTTACAGTTGACCCTTCTACATTGGTTCGGGTTCTGACAGTCCCTGCCAACTTAGCTTCAGATTGATAAGCTTGATGGACTTCGCTTTCAAAGATAGTGACGAATGCGTTTGAAATTGCGTTGTTCGACATCTATCGCTCCATAAAAAAATTAACATTAGTGTTTTCTTGGTTATGGAATAAATCCGCCAATCAAAAAGATTGAACGGCTACAGATGTAGTTATCGCTCAATCCACCGATACCATATCTTGAAAATTGAGTAAAGAAGAAAAATTAGGCAATGTTGTCGTAGAACTCTTTCTCTTTTTGCTTTCTCCAGACAGGGTCAGACTTCCAACGTGGGTCAGAAACATACTGAGCCAACTCTTCTTTTGTCTTTCTTTCCCCGGTGAAGGACGGAATGGGAAGCTCCTTTGGACTTGATAGATTTCTAATCTTTCGCAGCAGTCGTGTACCATCAGCTGTACCGCCCATTTCATCTAGGACAGTAAACTCATTCTCTGTAATTACCCCTTTGTTTAGAAGACTTTTCCCCCAGTCATAGTTGGATCGCACTAACTCAACAGCATTATTTCCTAGCAAACGCTTTTGCTCTTCAATAAATTCTTGTTGGCTTAGTTCCTCATCTTCAACAGCACCAACAAACTGCATAGCTAGAGTTTGAAAGTCCTCTTGTGACATTCCATAGGTAGTGGCTATTTCCTTGTATTTGTTGAGAAGCTCATCATCTTCTGGCACATTTTCTCCTAAAAAAGAAACATCATAACTTTCTGGGGCTTTGTGTTCACCCTTTGAAAATCTTTTTTCAAGGTCAGTATAGCTTTTGGCAAGCTTCTCTATGTTCGTACCGTTCTCCGTATCCCAGAACTTCTCCGGGAGCCACTCCGGCTTGACGAACTCAACCTCGTCTGGATCAACACCCTCCGGCTCATCATTGGTCTGGAGGTGCGAATTTTCTTCTTCTGTCGGGGCATTGAGATCCTCTCCTGCTAGTTTTTGCATACTGCTTTCAGCTTGTGGTTGCTCTTCAACCTGTTCTTCTTGCTGTTCTTCAGACATTTTTAGCTCTCCTTATTCTACTGTTTATCTGTCTTACTAATGAGTTTTGTCCTTCTCTAAAATAACCTTGGCTTGCTTCTGTTCCCGGAAACCAACAGGGCTGATCAATAGTTGTGCTTTCTAAATGCTTTAAGACCTTCAAGCCATCTGGACTATTGAAGACAGTTGCATAGAGCAAATCCAAATGCGAAACTTGTAGATCTTCAGTAACCTCGGGCCATAGATCTTCATCAAGCTGGTTGTTCTGGTTCTCCTCCACCCTGCATCATTCCTTGTTGGTTTTGCATCTTCATTGCTTGTTCCATCAGCATTTGCTGTATCTGTTGCTTTTCTTCTTGGGTCATTCTGACTTCGGCAGGTATAGCAAGCTGATCGGCTATGTAGTCAAGTAGGACTTCCTGCTTTACTGCCAACTGCCCAGCAGGTCCCATACTTTGTGCAATCTGCATATACTGCATTATTTCACTTACTTTCTCCATGTTTTGAGACATTGCTATTGGAGCTACGGGCTGAACTTTGACTTGCAACCCATTGACTTTCAATGGTAGTTCAATCATTCCAAGCTCATCCATAACCTCAAGAGTACGTCTGACAACCGGATACATTGTCTCCTGAATAAGTCTTCCAAAGGCACTACCCATGTTCTCAGATAAGATCTTCATCTTTTGCATGATTTCGGTAGCGGATCGAGCAGAAGCTGTATCGGGTGGCAACATATCATCCATAAGAATTTGCTTGATAGACATCACGAGATCTTGTTGTGACATCTGGGAAAGCTGGGGGTCTCCACTCCGGGGCAATGGCTTGAGACTTTCTCCTTGGTTTCCACCGTTACGAGCCACTGGGATGATTGCTCCCGGAACCAAACGGACTGAATTTGGATTAAGAACACCATCATCCATCGCTGTATATACACCTGCAATAGATAGAGATGCATTCTTCAGATGGTACTCTTTGAGTTTATTGAGGGTCTTGATATCATGCAGAGCTGTAAGGACAGGCCCTCTACCATACTTTTCACCACTTGCTTTCATATATCGAGATACAACCCAAGGGAAGGAGTTCAAACGTCTATAGACAATCTCATCTTCACCTTCCTTGGTAATGACATGATAGTGAAAGATACCTTCATCCTTGTCATAGCAGGTAATCTCATACAGCTCTATCTTCTCATCTGGTCTGCCATCATACTTCTGTTTCAGCTGATCTGGGATGTCAGCATCTGGAAACTCTTGATCAACAGCAACAAAAGGAATGCGATGCAGACGATATACCTTATCAACTGTACCAAATGGCCCTTCATCATAAGCAATTAGAAAAGAGGGAACGGCTGTATAGCGAATGGGTTGCAACTCGTCACCGGGTTGGATAATCATTACAGCCGTTCCTATTGCTAACTCGAGGAGAAACTCACCCATCGCCATATCAAAGTTTGATTGCCGCATAACATCAAACATCGTATCTGCATAGTTATCAAGAACACGCTGTACCTCAATATGTTTTTCTTTTGGTATTTCATCTCCAGGAACTAAACGACACCAATGCCGTTGCGTAGGAAATACCCCAGACTGAAGACGGTTGGCAAATCTCTGGGTAGCGTGTATTGCTGTACTGTCATACACTCGGTTCATCTTGTCATTTTTTGGTGAAGTGGTTTCGTAGTTCCCATCATACAGATTACGATTGGGCAAAACATAGCGATACGCATCCTCATAGATGGATCGCCATTCATCCTTGTGGGCCATAGCTTTCTTGAAGCGACCCTTGAGTGTGGTTACATCAAGTCTCATCCGTAGCTTTTATTGACCTTTATCTTTCCCCCGGTCTGTTTCGCCATCTTTTTGGCTTCCGCTACTCCCTTTTTTGTGTACTTGAACTTCTTCTTTTTTGTACCGTCCTTCGTTTTGTAACTTACCATAGGCATCACTCATCTCCTTTTTTCTTGGGTTGCGTAAATACTTTTTCATTACCGTGGGTTACGTCCGAGTTTTGTTTGCTCATCTGGCATTCGAGGATTGCCACGCATTGGGTCTGTTCTACCTTGAGACACCAGCTGTGTCATCGTACCAGCTCCGGTTGCGCCTTGACGAACAGCTGTTTTTCTGGCTCTGATCTTTGCTTTCTCCTGACGCTCTTGCCGTTCTACCTTTTCTTCCTGCTTCTGAACACGTTCTTCTGTTCTTTGCTCTCTACTTTCCTGCCTTTTTCTTTCTTCCTCACTGGGGCCACCGCCACCACCACCAAATAAAAAATCCATCAAAAATACCTCGCATATAAAAAAAAGTCTTCTTGGTTGGGGCCAAAGTTTTTCATAAGCCCTTCTTTTTTAAATACCATCATTTCAATCCATCTAACAGCCCGTAAGTTAGCCGAATATACATAACATTGGTATCGTTTTGCTCTCAATACCTTGGCTGTATACTCAAAAAAACGTATTGAGGTGCGATGCATTTTCATTTTATGGGTATCAAGATTGTTCGCAGGAATAAGCCAACATTCATAGCACCCTTTCCAATAGGGAACTAACCCAAACATAGCGAATACTTGATCATCAACAACTGCGGAAAAGGACATACCTTTGGGCAATCGGCTGACCAACTGATCTTTATTTGCTTGGACAAAGTCACTATCGGCAGATCTATAGGTTATCTCATCAATGTGATGCGGCTCAAAATCTACAATCTTTGCATAAACCCCATCAAATTTGGCTACTTCTGTGATTTCATCAGGCAAAAACATCAAAGTCACCCCAAGCGTTTGCCGTTTTATAGAAGTGAGGGGATTTACCTCGAACCATATTACGATGCTCTCCACCTCCTAGCAGAAGATACCCTAGACTATCCGCAACGTGGGAGTTGTGGTCTTTGTTGGGAACATCCTTGAACCGCTCATGTCCAGAACCCATCGCCACCCTTTTGAAGTGATAGCCCCCAGCCAGAGCTTTTCTAAGACGAACACATTCTCTATGTACCAAAAATCCCGGTTTGCCGTCTATCAGCCGTGTCATTGGTATAGCCCCTGCTTCTCTTCGGGTCTTGAATTCGTTGGTTGCTGTTGGTCTAGCAATTAGCCCATGTGTTTTGAGGTGATCAAATGCTGTTTGCTCATAGATCATATCCCTTGCTGATCCTGCAGGGTCACCCCATATCATGCATTCAAACTTTGGAAACCATGTTTCAAGTTCTGCTTTGAGCAAATGGGCAAAGCGTTCTAGCCCCATATCAAAGGTTACTATCTCTCGGAGAATATGCCACCGACCGTTTTGCATCTTCTGACCAAACACCGCTGATGGTGTAAGCCCAAAGTCAAGTCCCACTTGAACGGGAATACCGTCTTGGATCGTTAGTTCATCAGACATGGAGTGGTCATCATATTCGGGCCAGACCGGTCTTCCTTCTTGAACATAGGAATATTTCCCTTCAGCGTAGCATCGTATCCAATCCAATGTCTTGCCGGGGATCAACTGCTCATAGTATCCATCGGGCAGATTGGTTAGGTTTTCTGCTTTGGGATTGGTTTGCCACCATCGACTAGCTTGATACATAAACCCTTGAGCTTCTGGCATATCGGCAGGAACATCATCAGCATGAACTTCCTTTACTCCCCCCGGTTGCTTATAGAAACTCCACTTAAATTTTCCGCTAGGCTTTTCTTTTTCTGCCATATGGTAGATGTAATGGTCATCATCTGGAGGGTTGGTATCCATAATGATACCACGCCACGTTGGCCCACCGTCTGATTTTGTTGGATAGCGACCAACACGATGCGATAAGCCATCAATTACCGCCTTGGGTAACTCTTTTGCTTCGTTAACAAAAGCCCCGGTTAGCTCGAGAGACAACAGTTTTCGTACATCTTTAGGCTGATCAAGGGCAAGAAACATAACCTCCATATCAATACCTGCTGCTCCTTCTTTTGAGGGAAGACGAATATGATGCTTGATTGGTGGAGCATGATGAACATTACCCCATACATCTTCTGGAAACAACTCAAGCCAGGTCTTTAATGTAGTGGTCTTCAGCATAGGGTAAGAGTTTCTGACAACAGCAAAACGTGAATACTTGATGCCATCCCTCGGACTAGGCTTCTGCATAACGGCTCTTCGAAACAACTCCGCACAACACGCATAGGACTTGCCAGAACCCACTGGCCCCATGATCGACTTGATAAAACTATCATCGTTGAGAAACTTCCACAAAACCGGGGAGCGAGAAAAGTCTAGGTTCATTCCTCCATCGGGCGTGATTTTCTTTTCTTCCATCTAAATTTCTCCTTTCTGATATATGCCTTTAGTTTTGCTACAATCTCTGGACGGAGATAGCGTACTTGGTACAACCTCTCATCGGGCTTTATAGGTTTGAGAGCAAAGCGTTTGGCAAACTCCTCATCCTCATTCATCCTTTGGGCCTACCATCTTTACTTCAACAACAGCTGGCTTATCGCTCATCTTGTCTTGATCAAGCAACCCGGAAGCCCTTGCCAATGTCCTCAGAACACTAACCTTGTCAATCAGCTCAATATCTATGGCATTCTTTCCATCCGCAGTTGGAACAATCCTAATCTTCTTGATTGCCGTAAGAACACTGTCCGGAATATCAGCACTTGGCTTGACCTTTATATTCCCCTCTTCATCCCAAGACAATACATCTGATATCTTAGCAGTAGAAAGATTGATGAGTTCTTGAGCCAACTTATCCCGGTTGTCAAAAATAACATCTGACCCACCAATCTTCCTTCTTACTGATCGAACAGACCCCAACTCCTTAAGATTAGGAAACTGTATCTTTGGTCTTTTAGATCGGGATTTCGTCATCTAATATTTCCTCAGTAGCTCTGTTAAACGCATCAGCATTACTCTTTGGCTTTTGCTCAAATAAGGATAACCATACTTCGCCATTCTCATTCTGCAATGGTAAAGCATTTAGCTTTATCCCAGTGATTTTGCCATCATCTCCTTCAAAAGCAACACCAACATTTGTCCATCGCTTCTTTTCTTGACCAGCAACTTTTCGACCAGATACAACATCGTAAAATTTCATTTAAACCTCCATCGTTTTGTGAAAAATATTTTTGTGAGACATCCGCACATATGCTGACACCCCACCCCCCCAAGGGTCACTTTTTTTTATGTTGACCATAGCGAACCCTTTTTTTCTACAGCTCTAAGCATAACTGTTCTGTAATCTAGACGGTCATCTAGGTTTCCGAACAGTGTCAAATCTAGACCTGTTAATTGTCCTTTTGATAATGTCTTTAACACTTTCCTTCTCCTCTTTATTAAAGAACTTGTCATAGTATGCTAGTGAGAATGGTGGACGTTTACCTGTCTCTTTGAAGTGATTAAGTGATCCTAGGAATGTCTCAAGAAGTACGTTCTTGTCATGTCCTTGCCCTAAGAACTTTTCTACTATGGCTACTTGTCTTTCGTCATTTCTCCACCCAAGCATTGCTCCTAGCCTTTCTTCTCTCTCTCTGGAGTAAACCTTGCATATCTGCATAGCAATATTCCTAAAGTCTTTATTACTACTATTACTACTATAGTTATGGTCAACTTGGGAGTTTACTTTTTTGTCCTCACAGTCAACCTGTAGGTTTACTTTTCTATCTACATAGTCAACTTGGGGGTTTACTTTACTAACCTCTTCTAGCGTCTCTTTTATGTCCTGTTCAGCCACAAAGTCTGGCTTGGTATGTGCTATAATATCCTCGTCAGAAGTTGCCGGGTCATAGATAACTCTCCACGTTGCCCCCTTCCTTCCCTTCTTTCTGAGAGGGTTTTCTTTGTAGATCTTCTTGATGTAGCCACACTTCTCGAGCAGTCTCATTTGTCGGCTTACTGCTTGTTTAGAGATACCAAGTCTATTTCCAATAGTAAGCTGGTTTGTAAAGACTATCCCGGAGTTTTTGTTTGCATGGCAACACAATGTCCCTAGAACTCGTATTGTAGCATTCTGTATTCTTGTATCGACAAAGACCCGACTAGGAATGACAGAATAAGGGGAGGGAGCTACTGTGTTATCTAGGGACACTGTATACTTTTTTGGAGGTTGCAGAAGCTCTCTCCGTGCTTGTTTGATGTCAGCTAGTTTCTCACTATCTCTCATAGGTGTAGTTCGTCCTGCATTGTTTCTTCCTGGCTATGGGATCTCTGACTTGATCGAGAGCTTGCGCTATCTGCATACAATCGTTTAAGTTGTTAAATACCAATCGCTTGACCCTAATCTCATCCGATAGCTCTATGTCTCTTATAAGTATTAGTATCAAACTATATGTCGCTATTTCCATACTTCTCATCCATAAGTTTCTTAATGTTGTCCTCTAAATCCATGTAGATAAGTGCATAGCTATCATCGTTATTGGCAAGCTGTTCATGTCTTTTGGAATAATGGATGATTGATGCATGATCCTTGTTAAATATTGTGGCTATTTGCTTGAGAGAAAACCGCCCAAGTCTTCTGGCAACGGCAGTAAATAACGCCCTATATTTGAGATGCTCCGCTGTTGCTTTTTTGTGGTGAGCAAAGTCATGTAGTGGCATTGGACTTACCTTATCAAAGAAATGCATAAACTGCCCCAATGTTACACTTCCTTGATCAGCGTACCGGGAAAGCAGGCCTCGACAAGTTTCTTCTTTAAACGATAGATAGGTGTCTTGAAGCCTTTGACATCCTCTATTATCTGCCCCTCTCTGTCCCCGGTCTTGGTTGGTACTATCCATTCGCCTTTTGAATTGTTGTATTGCTCTCTGTTTTCCGTTCGTACCGTAAAGTACCGAAAGTCTGCCTTGTATTTGCATATGTCTACCCCATTAACTGTGATTTGATATGTTGGTTGTAACTCCAGATGAGTTATCATCCCAGATTTCTCTAGCAACTTCAGCTAAGAAACTGGACGGGCTTCTTTTTTGCTATCGAATGTGATGCCATCAACTGTTGTCTTGACGGCTCTGTACTTATGTTTAGTCCATTTCATTGAATATCTTCTCTGTTCTAATGATCCGTTCTCCAATCCATTTCATAACAGGAACAGCCATTGAGTTACCTAGTGCCTTGTATCGAGGCCCATCTGGACACTCATCAGCCGACTTGTTTCTGTAAGGTATCTTTGTATGCCCATCCTCAAACCCCTGCAACCTCTCACACTCTGTTGGAGTGAGCCGTCTGACTTGCAGACTTTTTGCCATTGCAGGTGGATGCTTTGCTATCATAGTGATACACTTTTCTACTTGAACATCTGGCTGAGACATAGTTGATGAGAACGCAACGGAGTGCTTGTCTGTTGCATTAAGAGTAAAGCTAGTCTCCTCATCGTACCCCTTGCCATTTATATGCATTGAGGTTGAGCCATCGCCTTGAATAGCTATAGTCTCACTGCCACCGCCCAGATCCCCCCCTTCAGCTCTGAGAGTACCAACGCCTTTGACATATTGACCAAAGCTGTTGCCCGTATAGGTTTCTGATACCAAATTCGTTTGGTTGTTGACATGATGCCCATTTACTCTGGTCAGATTAGGCTTTTCAGTATTCCCCCCTTCAGCGTTGCCTATATACTGTGGAAAGAAAAAGCTCTCTGCTTCCGTTATCATCTGGTTGGTAACTTGTTTCTTCAGCTCTGCCGTAATGCAAGCACTTACCTTTGGAACTGTTGTGGGGATATACCAACTACCTTCATTTGTTTCGTTCCCGGCTCGAGACATACCTGCTGCGTTTGATGTCAGCGTTGGGCTTTTGAGGGGTATGCCACTGTCTCTAACGCTTTCTTGAGTGTCTCGGGCAGTTCCTTCTCTCTGTTTTTTGCTCTTCGCAAGATCCCCTTGCAAGCTTTCTGGCTCAAATAATACTGATGCGGAACGCTTCCAGTCTCCAAGGTATCCGACAACAAACACTCGTCTGCGTCTTTGGGCAACTCCGAAATATTGAGCGTCAAGAACGCGGTAGGCGAACCCATACCCGAGTTGCCCCAACATCCCGAGAAAGGTCCCAAAATCTTTTCCTCCGTTACTTGACAAGACGCCGGGGACATTTTCCCATACCATCCAACGTGGCTTATATTTTTTAAGAATTGCACCAAATGTAAGCATGAGCTGTCCGTTAGGGCTTTCAATTCCTTTTCTAAGTCCAGCAACTGAGAACGATTGGCATGGTGTTCCTCCGCAAATAAGGTCAACTGATCCATCTTTCCACTCCTTATAATTATTCATATCTCCATAGTTTGGCACTGTTGGATAGTGATGTTTAAGAACTTCAGAAGGGAAGGGGTCTATCTCAGAGAAGAACTCAGCTTCCCATCCTAGATCCTTCCAAGCACTCGAACACGCTTCTATCCCACTACATACAGTTGCATATCGCATCAGCTCATATCCTTGGCAATCATACTGTCAATGACACTGTTCAGATCACTTGTATTGAGCTTTTTTTTATCCAATGAGGGTACTGCCCCGGTCATCTGGGCTTCAATCATATAGAGTACCTGCTTGTTTAGTGATCTTTTGCCCATAATCGCTAGGTTGCATAGCTTATCATGCAAGGCTCGATCCATTCGGAGGTGCAACTGCACGTTCTCCCTTGGTTGTACTTCGTTGTTTTCCATATTCTTTCCCATTTAATTAACAAGTAAAAAAATTATTCCCAATAAGGGGCTTGATTTAATAGTACCACTATGCTACAAAATGATAAATACAGTAAATAATAGGTGTAAAAGGAGAAACAAATGGGTCAAGTAGCACAATATGAAACAAAAAAAGCTTATCTTTGTTACGACTTTGGTTATGAACTAGCGGTCAAATGGTTTGGTCAAGAGGTAGTAGACGCTCTTCCAAAAAATAAGTCTGGAAAAACACAAGGTATGGTTGTTTGGAATAAGTGTACTCGTGGCGGTTGGCATCCTCTTTATTATAAATCTTCTGGTAGTATCGAAAAGAGAGTTGGTTCTGTTGTAGGTAAAGTTCTTTATCGAACTGATTGGACATTCATACCAATGAAAAAAAAGACCGTTGCTATTAATACAGAAGTAGCTTCAAAAGGCGATCACAAAGAAACTTGGTTTTAAATTTTAAAGGAGCAAAGATAATGTTTGTTAATGAACTTACTGAAAAGGAACACAACGAGTTGATCAAGCTTGTTCAAGATCTTGCGTGGGATTGGGATAGGTTATCCTCTTCTGGTCAAGAAACTATGGAAAAGATTATAGCTATTTTGGATAAAGTAGAAAAAGGAGAAGGCTAATGGCAAAATCAGTTTATCAAAAGCTAGAAGCTAGCGTGTACCCATCATTGCTTAAGCACTTTGAGATTAGTGAAGGTAAGGAGTACGACCCTCAGAACGGTACAAGCCAATGCGAAACAATGGATGGGATGTTCTACTATGGGCAGATCCTTTTGTGTGAAGAGATACTTAATCGAGAGATACCAGATATGGAGCAAAGCTAATGGAAAAATTTCATGCATATATAAGGGTAAGTACAGAAACCCAAACAGTTGATAGACAGAAGGATTTGATCAAGCAGTTTTGTCGTAACTATCCAAATGTAGAAGTAAAGTATTATATTGATGAGGGGTGGTCTGGTAACTTGCCCCCAGAGAAAAGGAAGAACCTATCCAGATGTATTGATGATGCAATGCATGACAAAAGAAAGGGTGGGAAGGGGTATATTCTTCTGTCAGACTTCTCAAGATTTAGTCGTAACATTGGGCATTCATGCTCCTTTTTGTCTGATGTTGTAAAGAAAAACAAAGTCAGCCTACTGATAGCTGACAAAGAATTTATGGCAGATTTAGATATTGATCAGCAAATATCAATATTGAAGGGTCTTGCCCAGAGAGCTGAAGACTATCGAGAGGATAGTTCAATCAAGACCAAGCAAGGTATGCAAGCCATCAGAAGAGAAATAGAAAGCAATGGCTTCTACAAAGCAAAGAGAAGCGGCAACATTATCTATAAGCTAGGTGTCCACAACAACATGGATTATGCAAGGCAGAAAGCTAGTGCCAGAGTGAAGGACAATAAGCTGAATTGGGCAAGGGAATACTATCCAGATATCAAGCTCAGACTTGATGTTGGTATGTCTTATAGAGAAATCGTCAAGGAGTTTAACGACAAGAAACACTTTGAACGTCCAAGGAAGGGTGCATGGCATCCCTCTACTATTGCAAGCATCGTTAAAACAATGAAGGAGATTGAACATGATACTGCATAAACATAAACAAACCATCAGACTTGTCAGAGATTATCTGCTAGATGCTCTAGTTTTGATTGTGATCTTTGCATCTTTTTATGTTGGTTTGATAGGAGCTTGTCTATTGGATGATAGCTGTTCCAAATCTTTCTTTAACCCTTATCACTATGAGGTAAACAATGAGTGACATAAAAAAATATTTAGAAATGTTTGAAGACCATCCGGGAAAAATGACGGATACCTATACGCATCTTGGGTCATCCCATGCTGATATTGTTGCTTATGGTAAACATGAGTTTGGTCAAACAGTTGAACAGCTACGGCAGTTTGTTCTGGGCAAAACCAATACCATTGGCTCAGAGATGCTCAACAAGGACGCTCTGCTTCGAGGTAAGTTGTTTGAGCCACCAAATGTTTTGATGACCCTCAACTACCTTTCTAGGCTTACTGAAGAGGACAATATCAAGTCCACCTATCCCGTAACAGAGCCAGATGTTTTTGATGCACTCAACATGGCATCATCTGTAGATCATAAACTCTACTTCCATAAACCCGTTCATATACCTGTGCCGGGAACTAAGGATGAGTTTGTGACTATGCAAGGTGAGGTAGTGAATGAGCTGAAGTCTAGTATGACGGGCAATGGAGATTGTATGAGGAACTATATCTCCCAAGTTCAGCACCAGCTTGTCTGCACAAATGGAGACTATGCTCTGATATCAGTTCTCAGCAAAGGCGGTCAGCACACTGTCTATCCTATTGAAAGAGATAATGCATGGATCGCTGACTATCTTAAGGAAGTTACTGAGTATTGGAGAAGGATTGAAGAGGATGATCCTTACCCAGAAGAAATAAGTAATGATTTTGTTGCTGATCTTAATAGTCTCGATGGAAGTGATACTCTTCTTGAATTGATTAGCAAACGACAAGATTTTGATGCTGTCAAAAAGCAGTTTGATGAAGATAAGAAAACTATTGATGATGGTATCAAAGCAGTTCTTTCAAAGTTTGGAGTGACCAAGGGGGTTATTGGCCCCTTCAAAGTGTCCTTCACACTAGTTGAAAGAAAGCCACAACCAGAGAGGGTTGTCCCTGCTACCCTTGGTAGCACCTACGAAAAATTAACAATCACAGTAAATAAGGAGAATGTTCAATGACACAACTTGGAACAGATCATATCAAAGCACTATCCAAAGTGCAGAAGGAACTTAAACACGCTAAGAAAAGTGAGACAGGTGCTTTCTCAAAGTATGCTGATCTTGCTAGTGTTTATGATGCTATCAAAAAACCATTAGTTGATAATGGGTTTGCCTACTTTCACGGCATGGTTGCAGGTGAAGACGGTCAGCAATATGTTGAGACACTTCTGATGCATGAGAGTGGGGGTGTTTTTAAAACACAAATACCTGCTATCAATCGCAAGGGAGATATGATGGGTCTTGGAAGTGCTATTACTTATGCCAAAAGATATGGCATATCAATGGTCATAGGTCTTGCTTCAGAAGAAGATGATGATGCTAAAGATGCATCAAAAAAGGATGCGCCTATAAAAAACACTCCTATCAGTAACATACTGATATATAACTCTTCGGGTCAATTTCAAAGATCACCTGATGTTCCGTCAGCTGTTACATCACTTGATATAATGCTTTCCTCACAAATGAAGAAGTATAAGGGGGCAGAGCTGAAGCAATGTGGAGTGCAGATGCGAGAAAATAATAAGGCTCTTCTTGAAACCATTAGAAACTATGATGACTTTATTGATAAAGGTCACAATGAAAGGTTTGCTCAGTTAGATAAGAAGATCAAGGCAATGGAGAACGCAAAAGATGAATAATGATTTTCCCCCAACAAAACGGCAAAAAGAATTTTTGGAGATGATTATAAACTTCTATGAGCAGAATTATTATATGCCAACTTATGATGAAATAAGAACTGCTATGGGTATCAAATCTTTTTCTGCCGTTACTGACAATCTTAAGGCTCTGGAGAGAAAGGGATTTCTTGTGCGAGATTTCAGAAAGCCCAGAGCCATAAAGGTATTGCGGAACTTGGATGGCACTACTAGAATAGTCAAGTAGTTTTCATTGTCAGTATCCTTCAACTTGCCCCGTTCATCGGGGCATTTTTTTGCCCTTTGCTAAAGCTTCATCATTTCTTCTAGTCCACCCTCGACCAAATGTCTCAAAAGTTTTAAGGCTTTCATAGAACTTCTGTCGGTGCATATGCATCTGCTCAAGCACATAATCACTATCCATCTTCTTGAGTATGGCTATTGTCTTGGGGCCAATCACTCCATCTGGATTTGCACCTATAGACTTTTGTAGACACTTTGCCCCTTGTCTCCCGGCGTTCACACAAAAATCTAGGAGGAAGTAGGCAACACCGGGAGAACTCGCATCTTCTACCATGTCGCAACGGTTGCGATCCCAGTAATTCTTTTTATATATCGCAATGGCTGTCTCTTCTGTGAGGTCACGCATCTCTTGTTCAGATGCTTCTCGACCTATCCACTTTTCATATACTCTCTTAGTTATACCTTTGTTTGTCATTCCCCCCGGATCTTCTTTCATATTTACAAAGCCACCTTCGTGGTGAAGGACTTCCTTGATTGCTATCTCAAATGTCTCAGGCACTCTTGACCTCCATCATTTTTTTCATGCTAGGTTTTTTCTTCTTACCTATACGCAGCTTCTTAAAATCAGCACCTGTTATCTTGTCTCTGGGTTCAGCGACTTGAGCAAGCTTCTTTTGTTTAGGTGAATAATCTTTGAATGGCATAGCTTATCCTTTCTTTTTTACTATCTTTGACATTGATGATTTCTTTTTACCGAGTAGATCCTTATCTGCTTTTCTAGCTCCACCCTTACCAGAAACAAAACTTTTTACGCGACCCATCGCCCAAGCGTGTGAGGACACTCCTCGAGATCCTGATGAATAGTAGGCCCCAAGTCCTCTCTTGTAAACTTTGTCTAAGGTGCTTTTGGAGAACCGACCTGCACCGGGAATACTGTCATATTTAGCCACTGTCTTTACTCCTTTGTTTTGATATTAAGTCCATCATGCGAGGGGTAAGTTTCCCTTGCTTGTACAGTCTACGGGTTCTGAGTATCTCTTTCTCTCTTGCAGACTTGTTCTTGGCAGAAGCAACATATTTCAATGGCACTCCCTTTTTTGTTTTAGCTACAGGTGAAAACTTCCTCATGTTTTCTTATGCCTTTCTGAAAAGTTCCTCATACTTTCCTTTGATCTAAATCCCCATCTAGACATCGCTAGTTTCAACCGGGTTGGTCTTCCCTTCTCATCTTTGAGTGGCCCTTTCACCCCCTTAAATCTGTGGGCAAAATTAATTCTTCGTTGATTAGTTCCACTTGATATTGGAGCTTTAAGGTTAGACCCTTGTGTTCTTTTGAAGTAGTCTCGACCCTTTTGTGTTAGCCCCCCTTTGGGGTTCTTGTGTTCTTTTCTCATTTGGTATCAACCTTCTTTGTCTTATCAAAGCTCCTCATCCCGGCAATCCCCAACATCCCAAGTAGAAGCGGCATCATTACTGTCATGTCTGCTTGGGGTATGAGTATACCAAACCCTGCACACAATGGCGATATAAGATAATTTATTGTTAGGGATAAACCGCAAACCCACCCAATGAACGGACGCCAGGAACTCTGAAACCAATTACCCTTCGCTTCTTCCTTGTTGATAGCTAGTTGAGCAAGCAACTGCTCTTGAGCGTGTTTGTCTGCCATCGTTGCCAACTCATGTGCAAGCTTTGCTTTCTGATCTTTGTCCTCTACGAACTTATCTAGTAGACCCAGCACCGGGCCAGTCAGTGTACTAATCAAACTCATTTACCTTGGGCCTCCTTTCCCATCCATATTGCAAACGATCCTGTAAGACATCCTATAATTATTGAGCAGAAACCAGACTGCTCTATTGTAGGATCTGGCAGAGACATATACCATTCAGCAACCCGGTAACTCATAACAGTAATCACAACCATCATTGCTCTGGGAAGTATCTTCCATTTATCTAAAGTCTCTGGGGTCATTCCATTGCTTTCCTTATGGCTTCAAGAGTTTCTTTGATGGTTGGCTTCTTCTCTTCGTTTGGGTTGTAGTCGCAGACGATTTCTTTTTGGCAGTGGTTTGCGTCTTGGACGATGATCGTTTCTGTCGTACCGTTTGCCCCTTGGTAGATGCAAAAATATTCTTGTAAGCTTCTTCCGGGGCTTTTGTTTCTAATTCTTTTGGCGAGCCGACAAATAGTTTTTTTACCATTGTCCAAGCGTTTCGTATCATTTCTCCAATCATATGTTTTCCTTTCAAAATGTTCAGCCGAGTTCACCTCGATCCAAGAGGACAAGACCATAAGTAAAATAATAAAGTATACCACAACCGATAATGACAACGACAACAAGTGCAACATAAGTAATCACCTTATCTCTAAATTTTAAACGAGCTATCTTCTCGTCCCTTACTTGTTTTCGAATTTTTCCTTCAAGCTCAAGCAACTGGTTCCAACTGGCAGGGCCATAGCGGAAGGACAGCATCATCTTGAGTTCATAGCGATCCTGCTCTAACTTCTTCCGACCTTCAAAAGCTTGGAGGGCTACCTCCTCTATAGACTTTCCCGATGTCATCTTTCTAAGAAAAGAAGGGTTCTTTGCTTCCTTTTCCAAAGCATCGACTTCAGCATAGGCATTCATCCACTTCCCGATTTGACCGCTCATTTCGGATATATCTTTTCCGTGGTCATACATTCTTTTTATTTGTGTCATTGCCGATGAAGCTACACCCAGTGCCGTTGTTATGGTGACTGGATCGAACATAGGAGGTCACAACACTATCGTATTGAATATCACACCGAAAGAACTGATCACATAGAATGCAGTTATCGATATTACTATTCTTTCTAGTCGAGAAACTCTGCGCTCCATATCCTGGCGAAAGTGATACATATCATTCTTGAGAACACTCAGCTCCATCAAGATTGCATTTATATCTTGCTTGGTCATAGATCTATTAGCTCTTTCTTTAACTCTTTTGAATAATGACTTAGGCAAACATCAACATTATTAATTTCAATTTCTAGCTGTTGCCTTTTTGCTTGATTAGAACTCAAAGCTTGTATGCAGAACTTTGCTTTCTCTGATAGTTTTTCAGTTTCGTATTCTTTGTTATCAATAGTGATGACGTTACTTTGTTGTTGTTGCTTCTTTGTCATTATTTTTCTCCTTTATTCACCAGTAAAAATATATTCATTTACCTCAATATTCAACCAAGATGGTTTCGCAGGAAAAATTACATCTTCTTCTTTAGAATATGTTTGAGGTATGTCTCTCAAAGTTTTTCTAAATGCTTTAAGTTCTACTCGTTGCTGTGAAGTTAGGTCATCCCAACGATCACTTCTTGTAAAATGATCTGAAAAGGTTAACGCATAATCTCTCCAATAACGTATTTCTTCCCAAGACATTACGTGTTCTGTTTCGGTTCTATTTCCATCTTTATCTACAGAAACAGCTTTACGTCTACAAGGCATTTTTATTCTCCTGTATAGGTTGATCCATAAGTTATGATCATATAGGGCACAGTAGATTGGTCACTATAGCCCGAGGTTGAGGATAAATCTGTTGGCAAATTACCTGAACTCATTGCGCCATCAAGAGCAAGACCTGTAGGTCTTCCTGATATAAAAACATCAGTAAACCCCTCTTGATAAAGACTTGCCCCTGCACTACTAGAATTAAAATTGGTTATTATACGAGTGCTACCTGTCACGGGCACCAGAGCCAAAGCATATCTTCCTGGTGTTATTGATGTAACGTCTGGAGTGGCGTTTATATCAGCACCAGTTGACGTTCCTGACGAGGCTGAACTTTTTGATATAAGTTGAGAGGGATATCCCTGTGTATTGAGGGTGTAAAGACCCATCTTTACAGTGCGATCCGTTATTGTTCCACTAAATCCAGTCCTAAATTGAAAGCCTCCAACAGTAAAATTACCGGATGCTCCTGTTCCGGGTATCATTATTGGCATAAAATAAATACGGTCGCCTGTAAGATCTAATTGAGAGAAAAATCCTCCCATTGGTCTACCTGCTATCATTAATTGGCTAGAATCATCTTTTGCAGTTAATATACAGCCTGTATGAAGTTTTCTTGCAATCAACTCATTACTAAAAACCCCTGCTCCATTGGTAGCGTCACCCTTTAGTTGCTCTCTAGTTGCAACAGTGTCCGAACCTAATTTTAAAGTGCCTCCATGCTCTAGTCTCATTTTTTCCGTAGCTGTTCCAGAAACACCTAACTTGAATATTAGATCAGTAGAATTATTGGTAGACGTAAAACTAGTTGTCGGTTGAGCCACAATAGAAGCCGCAACATTATTAGCATCACCACCACTAGTTTCATCTGGAGCCTGAAATTGTATAGCTCCTAGTGTTTGACTTATCCCCACACTTTGAATACTCGTTTGCAGGTTGAGTACAGCACCTGATGAATCCTTGGCTGTGATGTTTCCACCAAGTACCATGTTGCCCTGATGTTCAACACGCATTACCTCCGTTGTATCTGCTTTGAACACCAAGTCTGCCTTATTACTACTATTAGTATAAGTACTGTCTGCGAACGCTGTAATAGAAAATGCAGTATCATCAGCATCACCACCACTACTTTCATCTGGTGCAGAAAACTCAATAGCACCCAACACATCTCCAACATTCACAGCTGTTTCGGACGTTTGTAATTTAAGGATTGCACCGTCTGATGCTTTTACACTAAGATCACCCTCATGTGTTAATCTCATTTTTTCAGAAGCGACTTCACTTGTGCCTAATTTAAAAACAAGATCTGTCGGGTTGCCAGTAGCACCAAAGGAATTGTCCGCTTCCGCTACAATAGAAGCGGAAGTTAAAATAGCATCTGTACCACTAGCTTCATCGGGTGCAGAAAACTCAATACCACCTATAACATCGTTGACACTTACTGTGGTGTCTGACGTTTGCAGTTTAAGTATGGCTCCATCAGATGTCTTGGCTGTAAGGTCACCTGTGATCTCAACACCATCAGTTTTTGTTGTGAGTTTTGTGCTACTTACTCCTGAAGACACATAGTTTAATTTAGTTTCTCCTTCACTTGCATCTAATATCACATAAGGATCATTGCCACCGTCACCACCAGAGGCCCTTAGTTCCATGTCTCCCACAGCACTTATTATATAGAAAACACCAGTGTTATTGAGTATGATACTATTGGCACTATTGTGATAAAGCTGTAAGTCATTTCCTGCGCCTATGTTTAAAAAGCTACTATCGCCTAGAGATAAACTCGTTAATGTTCCAAGGGACGTTATACCCGGTTGAGAACTATCCACATTGAGAGTTGTACCTACTTTAGTAAGCCCAGTACCACCAGTATCAACTTTAGCATTCCAAGTAGCTGAAGAAGAAATGTAAGCATCGGCTATTGCTGTAGCATTCCAAACACCAGTAGAGATTGTACCTACACCGGTTATATTGGTTTGTGATGCTGTTTGTAAAGTTCCTGCTAATTGTGTTGCACTAAGCCTACCAGTAGAAGGGTTGTAAGTTAAATCTCCATCACTTTCTAAACCTACATTTCCAGTAGCAGACCCATCTTCAATGAAAGGTATTAGATTATTTTCGTCTGTATTTTCGTTATCAGCCACAGAAACATGATTAGCGTTTGTAGCCGTTGTAGCCGTTGTAGCACTTGTTGCATTGCCTGCTAAAGTTCCAGTAAATTGTGTAGCTGTTAACACACCAGTAGAGGGATTATAGGTTAAGTCTGTGTCTGTTTCCAAACCTTGAGTGCCAGTAGCACCATCAACAAATGTGGGAAAGACTGTTTCATCAGTTGAGTTATTTGCACTAGCGGTAATACTTGTTGCGATCCCAGCTGTTCCACTCACGTTGCCAGTAACATCTCCAGTAACATCTCCAGTGACATCTCCAGTGACATCTCCAGTGACATTGCCCTCTACGTTAGCAACAAGAGTTCCAACTGTATAACCGGTTCCACTAGTATCCACTGTAGTTGTTGGCTCAGATTGCAAGTCTTTAAATAGCTTCCATTTGCCACTATCATTGGCATCTCTGAATAATCCTGCGTATAAATCTTGAGAACCAGAAGTGTCATACAATCCATAAAAACCAATGTCCAAACTGTCAGAACTATTGTTAGCCTTGGCTAAAATTATGAGAGGGTCTTCTACTGATAGTGTTGCTGTGTTAACCGTTACAGTGTCACCATTCACAGTTAAATTCCCACCAACAGTTAGATGATTATTTACTAGAACAGTTCCAACTGTACCGGATGCAGTCCCAGACATATAAGTAACTTTATCAAGAATATCCGTATTATATGCACCAATTTTAAATTCGGCAGTTGCGGTTGCAGAAGATGGCTCGGTATTAAAACCAAGCATTGTATTACCATCACCAGTCGTAATTGTAGAGCCAGACCCTGCCCCTAGGGCTACATTTCCGTAGCCTGTAAAATCAGTATTTTTTAAAGCAAATCTACCTATAGCAATATTATCACCAGCTCCATTGTCAAAATTAGTGAAAAAAGGTTGATTTGCTCCAATATATTGCAAAGCTTCATATCCAATAGCAACATTATACTTTCCTTTTCCCCTAATATCTTCTGTTGCGCTAAAGCCGATGCTAATAGTTCCATCGGTATCCCAATCAGTACCAAATCCACTTTTATATGGGGTGCCTACAAAACTGTCCAGTCCTTGGGTTCTTCCTGCGTTCTTACCAATAGAGACACCCACACTATGACCGTGTGCATCAATACCAATGCCTACACCTCCTGTGTGCGATGCTGATGAACTGAAACTTGTTATAGCCGTGTTAGTTAAAGTTTTATTACTAAGCGATTGGGTTGCTGTTGTGCCTACAAAAGTGTCGGTTACATCTGGTATCGTCCAAGTTCTGTCTGCCGTTGGGTCAGTTACAGTTACAGTTGTTTCATATTCGTTAGCCGTTGCACCCTCAAAGATAATGCTTGAGCCTATGGCCAAATCCGATGCAGTTATAGTAGTCGTAACATTTCCATTAGCATCAAATCTTAAAAAACGATTTGCCCGTTGACTTACTGCCGGAAGGGTCATGGATACAGTATCTGGCTCACCTTCTGGAACACCAATAGTTCTATCAATTCTTGTGCTAATTTGTTGATGATGCATCAAGCTAGTATCAAAGTCAGTCTCTAAAGAAGAAGCGGTAATTGGGCCACCAGTGGTATACACTGACGTTCTTGAAAGCGGTACATTAGATACAATCGTTATTGTTTGTGAATTGGTTGGAAAGTTGCCAGAGGTGAACCTTACTCGACCCGTGCCATCTGCATTAATCTTGGAACTTTCACTGCTAGAATTTTCTACGTTATAGTGAACACCGGCTGTTTTGAGCGTAGCATCAACGAATACCTTTACCTCAGTAAAAGAGTTAATCTGAAAGGAAAAATCAAATGGGCCAGCCGTGCCATTACCAGTATAACTTTTGGTTCTAGCTGTGCTTGTGATGTTGGTCATTCTAGTAGCCCCTTGTAAATTTTATACTATAATTAATCAAATATTGAAACCTTTTCTGGGTTGTCAGCTTCGTAGATTTCTTTTAATCGTCCAGATGAAAACAGCTTATCTCTGGCTACTTTTCGTGCATCTGACAGAACATCATTGAGCAAATTAAATTTTTCTTCTTCATCAGCCTTAAAATATTCTTGACCCTCAAGCGTTCTTGGATCGAGATACCTATTCATCTTTACTACCATTGTGGTAGTACTATCATAGCCCCTATCTGTTGGCAGATTGCCATCATCATCCAAGTTGTTTACCATAAAAACAAAATCTCGATACTCCCCATCATAAAGCTTATATCCCCGTTGTGTAGTGCTATGAAGGGAGAAAGTACCCATTCCCGTTTCAGACAATCTAATCAGTTCTTCATCTAGAGGTTTGTAGCTCCCAGACTGTATGCGTATTGGATTGAAGTACATCGCAAACTTTCCTGTCTCTTGTATCTGGTCAGGATCCATCTGCATTATAGGTTCATTCCAAAAGTTTACATCATCTGGCATATCTTTACTGAAGAGAGGGTGTCTGGCTCTTGCCTTGTTTAGTGTCTCATAGAAAGCTAAGATTGCAGGGCTGACCTCTTCTAGTCGCATTGCATTGACTTGATCCTTGCGTACTCTGGTGCTTGATTTGTAAGGGTCACCTAGTCTTTCCATTGTCGCTGTAAAAGAGGTTGCACCGGGAGAACCTATATTGAGTGATGTATACTTTCTAACTGTTGCAGCAGGCACTCCTTCAATCAGTTGTGAGGTTGCTGTTAGACCAACATCAGTAATTCTTGTAGCTACAAACTTTTGAAATCTTTCAATAAACTTCTCTGGCTTCTCATACTTATTAAATAACATTTCGTTAAATTCTGCTACACCTTGCAGAAAGGGTAGACTTTGTGAGTATTCAGAGAAAGCAACAAGTAAGGCTTGCCCCATATTTTCAAGCATACCTCCTTGGGGGTTATACTCCGCAGTCTTGATATAGTCGGCAGTTGCAGTCAGTAAGAAAGACAAAGGATCAAATCGAGAGAAGCTATAGAAGTCATATGTTCCGTCTTGTTTTTTAAATCCTATACTAGTGCTTGGAACATTAGCCCCCTTGTTGATAATTGCTTTTGCCTTTGGATCACTTGGGCCAGTCCCGGTAATAATAATATCATCGCCATACTCACCAGATACAAGAGCCGATACTACTGCCATTGTTCCCCATCCAAGCGTTATCTTTGCCAGAGCTTCATCAAACTCTCGACCAGACTTTCTAAGACCTGCAAGTATTGGTGAGAGGGGTACTACTCTATCAAGTGTTTCAATCATTATGTTTGTTGGCGTTCTATAGAAAGGAACAGCAAGTATTTTAGCTAAGTGGTTGTTGAACACAGGATTAAATGTTTGTAGCCCCGGTTGATTGATAGGTGCTTGGAATGTTTCTTGGAGAGCTATCTTCTTTGCCTTTTCCACAACATCGGCAGGTGGCTCTACTAGAAACTGCTTGTATACCTTTTGTGCTTCTTTCTTTGCTTTTAAGCGACTGTCCCCAGCTTGTCTCCTCATTTGATATTCTATAGCGTGGGCCCTGTAAGCTTCTTGGTATATCACTTGTTTTCTTTTAACGACCTTAAAATATTCATCTTCAACAGCAAGAAAACGACCGGGCATCCTTGTAGCAATACCAAACGCATTGATTGCCGCATCCATCTTTTCACCCCTTTGAGCCATCTCTATAACATTGATAATGTTATTTGTTTTACCTATACCAATTCTTTTAAGGTCAATCTTATCAATAAGGTCACCACTATCCCCCGTTATGAAGGTTCGACCCATAAGTTTAAATGCATCACCTTGAGCCATAACAAAACCATGCATCCTTGCTTTAGCATCCATAACCATTGCCATATCTTGAGGATCAACATCCATTCCCATACCTTTTGCAATAGCTTGCCTAGTGTTTCCAATAACACCTGCAATACCCGTTTCCATAAAACGCATCATAGAAAAAGCGGCATTACCTGCCACATTTACAGTATGTGTGACGGGAGAGGAAAGAAGAGCATTGATATATGCTTCCATCATTACATCCATTGTTCTATTTACACCTGTAGGCAGATTGAAGATGTACTCATTTTTCTTTCTAAAATCTAAGGTTGATAGCTGTATCAGATGATAGTTAATTTCATTTCGAGCATTCTGATCAAGCATACTTGATACAGTCTTATTAGTCATACTTTCAAAGGCTCTGTTCAATCCACCAAAGTTTGTATCCAAGATAGTGTCTAGGTTTGCGGCAATGTTCAATCCTCTAGCGTACTCACTTACTTGACCACTCAATGAAGCTTGCATGGTTTTTGCCATCATTGTCAGACGTTCTAGCTTGGCTAGGTTTTCTAGGCGTTGTTTGTCACCAATGAACTGTGGGATATTAAGAGTTTCTCTTGCCCCATGATGTATCTCCATAATAAGTTGTTTGAGAACTAAAAACCCTCCTAGAGTTTCTTCAGGTCGTAGCATATCACCTGGCTTTCTGAGAAGTATCTTTTGCGAAATAGTGTCAAACCCAAGTTCTTTTGCTTGCATTGCTTGTTCTTCAAGGGTCATAGTTTTTCTGCGTTGGAACTCAAATAGTTCTTTGTTTTTGCTTTTGAGGTTTTTGATTAGGTCACCGGGAGTTCCCATATTGTCTGTAACCATTTTATCAAGGTCATCAAAGTCTTTGTTAAAGATATCACCCACACGAATAAAGTTGACATTCTCACCAGTAAATCCATCGTCCTTAAAAACTTTCATATACTCTGATATATCTGCAACATCATCTTGTGGAACAACTATCTGACCACCAACCTTTTCTGGCTTACTTGGTAGATCTCGACCATAGACTTTGTATTCAGCTTCTGATCCAAACTGTCTCAGCGAGTTTAAGATTTTATCTCTTAAAGGTTTACCCACCATCTTCATTCTCCATAGTCATAGCCGTAGTTCCTGCCACTACCGGTAAGGCAAAAAGAGATTGCCCTTTTTTCACACCTTCTTTGAGTTTGTTGGTCATGCGTACAGTAAACGGCTTTAGGACTTGATCTTCTTTGAAATCAAAAACTTCAGCTCCATCAGCCTTAAATTGATCTAACGCTCTCTCTTCAATTTCGTCAAAATCAGTATCATCTAGGTTTATCCGTCCAAAACCTTTACTCTTTCTATTTTTGTTTAGCTGACCTAGCTGTTCATTCCCGGCACCAAAAGCAGTGTCATCAAGCTGATCTACGATCTTTGTAACTCTCTTAACTAGGATATCATCGTAGTATTTAAGCAAACCGGGTTCTTTCCATCTCATGTTTTGAATATAGCCGGGGCTAAACGACACCATGTCATAACCTTCTTCAACTGCTTTCGCTAAAATTCTTTTGACCATAAGATCTGTCCATTTAGGTGTATTCTCCACAAAGGGGCCTTTAACTACT
>VTLG01000769.1_pt1 | contig 32705 bp, 49 predicted proteins | sample 4694571 | NCBI WGS metagenome assembly VTLG01 (sample SAMN12604809, study PRJNA352737) | marine metagenome | biome: ENVO:00000447; feature: ENVO:00000209|ENVO:00000569|ENVO:01000036; material: ENVO:00002151; isolation source: viral sequences binned using virsorter ...
TTTTGGTCCTGTATTAGATGCTGCTCTTTTTCGTGATACAGCAGATTTTATTTGTGCAGGTGTCATTTTTCTTGCTTTGGCTATGGGCACACATTTTGGATATTTTCTTTTTGATCCTTTTGCTCTACCACAGGGTTGATACTTTCCATCTTTTTTTGGTGCACCAATATCAACCCATCTTTCTTTTACCCATTTTTTTAAGCTCATGCTCTTTTTCTTTTAGTTGTTGTCTTTTTTTTTGCACCTGTTTTTATTCTGCCACTACAAACACCTGCTGCGTACATATTTGCGTATGCACTAGGATACACTTTAAATTTTGCCTTTGCAGCAGCTTTACCCTTAGGGCACAACTTTTTACTTTTTGTTCGTGCCATAGTTATACTCGTTTTCTTTTTTTTAATTTTTTAAAATCTGCACCCGTGATTTTATTGCGAGGTTTTGCAACCCTAGCAATCTTCATTTGTTTTGCTGTAAGTTTTTTTCCCGGCATTATTTTTTCGCTTTCATCATTTTTTCAAGTTTTACAGCTTGAGCTGCGTGAGCTTTAGATGCTTTTTTTAGTGCGCTTATTACACTTTTCATTGTTGCTTTGTTCATTTTTTCTTCTTCATCATTTTCTTTTTTTTCATTCCATTTTTTTTCGTTTTTCCATAATGACCCGGCATAATGTTTCTCCTATTTAAATAAGTTAAATTCAGAATCAGATTGTAACTGGATTGGTTCGGTATTTCGTACTCTTGCTTTTCTTAATGACATGACTGCATATCGTAATGCAGAAATCACATCATCATTCATGGGTACGATTTTACCTTCCTTTCTATGATACATTCTTAATTCTTCTAAAAGTTTACTTTGGTTTTCAAATATTTTCAACCTCTTTGTTTGAAATCGTGTAAGCATCTCCATTATACCAGCTTCAACACTATTACCACCACTACCTTCTTTCATTCCTGTTTGGGGTGGATTAGTAAAATGTTCTCGTAATAAATTAACACCTTCTTCTCTATATTGTACTGCAAGACTTTTACCACTTCCTTTATCTGCTTGTCTGCCATCCATAGGATAAATAACAGGAATCCAAAATCCTCTGGACTTTATAGCTGATGCATGAACAGGCACAGTTTCTTGTCGCATAGCATAACTATCGTACACATAAACAATATCACTATCTCTATCCCATGCAATCCATACACAGGCAGTTGGGTGATCCCAACCAAAATCTATACCACATATTCTTGGAAAGTATTCTGGTATTTCAAAATGCTCACATACGACATCATCTTCTGATACAGGAAAAACAAGACCAGATCCCAGTTGTGGTATTCCCATTTCTCTCATTTTTCTTTCATGAGGTGGTAATGCTGATAATATTTGTGCTCGTATATCTTTAGTCATGTGAGGTGCATCATTCCATGTTGCTTGTATTAATTCTTGTCCGTCTTTTAAATGATTTACAAATTGCGATACAGTTTCAGTCATACCTTGCTCTGGTGTAAAGGTCATGTAAACAATTCCACCTTTATCTGCTGTACGAGTTAATGCTTGAGAATAAATACTTTGTGGAGGTTCTTCATCTAACCAAATGACATCTAATGATTCACCCATCCATTTTTCTTTACCCATTTCGTATGCCTTAAAACCAATACGAGAATACCCACCACTTTTATGTTTAATTACAACACTGTTCATTGCATTTGGCACTCCGGGCTTTCTAACAGTTTCACCAATTAATTTTAAAGGAATGCTTCCCATACCTTTTGCGCTTGGGTCATCTGGTTGTCCACATAATTCTTTTTGACATACATCTCGTGTTGTTTCATTTGATACACCACCCACCCAACATCTTACAGGTCTATTAAATTTTTTACCCTTCCACCAGTTAGGATATAACCCAGTACAATGATATGCCATTTCCATTGCACCACAAAATGATTTACCCACTCTGTTACCTGCCATTAATAATCTTTGACTAGCATGAGAGTTGTGGAACTTTAATTGATAAGGATAGGGTTTATAGAGTTTCATTAAATTTGTGCGCTGACGAAACTCAAGTTCTTTTGCAATTTTTATAGCCCGTGCAAGATCAGTCATTGTCAATCGTAATACTTATGATATAATGATTTAAGGAACTTTTTAGTAAATGCTTTAACCATACTTTTAAAATAATACTTACCAATTCGTATTGGAATCAATAAAGGTGTCATCAGAACATCAAATAATAATAAAAATACATCCACCGAAAAGTCAATAACATTGTCTGCCGTAGAAAATCTGGCTTTTATTCTATTAAATAACTTCATACAAGACCTTTTACCCCATAACCCTATACCATAATACCCTATATGTATAGTATATTAACATAAGTTAATACTAAAAATACCCCTCCGGTGTGGGACAAGAAGCATACATATATACAAATCTGCGCAGTTTGGGGGGTAGGGGGTCGTATGTTATTGATATTGCTACACTTTTTGCTAGCATATAACTATATTATGTAATATTATCTAGCATTTGGGAATTTTTTTGGGTAAGTGTGAGTGTGGGCGAAACCTTTCCTTGGCTATATATATTTCTATCTGCTTATAGTCTTATATAGTTATCTATAGAGTATAATATATAATGTATTGGTCTAGACCTTATTTCCTCGCTCCTTTTTTTCTTGAATTATCTAAAGTGATTTATTTTAGGTATGTATTGATATTCCTTATTTTATCATACTTACAGACTAAAGTAAAAAAATAATATTTATTGTTGACAATATGTTAACCTATGTTAATATAATGTTTAATATTAATTTATAAGGAGACTATAAAATGAAATTAATGAGTAAAGAACAATCAATGCTATCAGACTTAGAAATGAGTGCTAGATCATTAGAAAGATATATTAAATTTTTCTATGAAAATGGAGATAAAAAAATATCTTATTATACAAATAGTGGTAAAGAAATAGCTGATAAAGTTTATGATGTTGTTGATTTTATTCAAGAGCAAATAGAACAAAATCCAAATTACAAATCTATTTATAAATAATAAATAATGGTCAAGGTGTCACACCATAAGTTGACACCACAACTAACGAGGTAACAAATGAAAATAGAACAAAAATCAAATGATTGTGTTTATATAACAAAAAATGGTTGGGTTTATTATATTGATGATTCAACTGACGAACAAATAATTGAAAAATGGAAAAATGAATATACACAAGCAGATTACTTAAAGCTTATAAAATATTTAGAACTTTCTATTACTGCTCCAACTAAAATACAAAGCGATTGGTGTATGAAAGTTGTTGAAGAATTAGCAGACCTTTTTCCAAAAAATATTATAGAAAAAGCAAAAAAAGAAGTTGAGTTTTATATTAATAATTAGCTAGTGAGGTAGCATAATGAAAACATTAACACAAAAATATATAATTGATTTACAAATTATAAATGACGGCACTTTAGATACTGTTGTTTATGATTCTGTAAGCAGAAAAACATTTAGATATGATTCTGAGTTTAGATTTTCTTTTAAAGATGATGAAGAATTTTTAAAACAAATTGAAGAAGTAATTTTATGCGATCAAATAAGAACAATTAATTTTTAAGGTTGCAAAATGAAAATTATTGAAACCATTCTTGAAACCTTATTAATTATAATGGTATTTGCAGTATTTTTATTAATGTGGATTGCGATACCATGAAAATAATAAAAACATTAACTGTAATATTTGGGTCAATTTTTTTGATCCAAATGTTACTAGCATTATTAATATTTAAATAATTGACATTAACAATAAGTTAATATAATATTTAAAACAGTACAGCAAAATAAACAGTACAGCAAAAAAAAGGAGACTACACATGAATAGAATAGAACTTGATATTTTATATAGCATAAAAAAACTTCTTGATGATCTTATTCAAAAGAAAGAAGAAGAGTTTAAGAAAGAAGATGATTACAACACAGAACAAATGCTAAAGGAGGAAGATGATGCCTAGAAAAGAAATGTCAGATCAACAATTCAATAAATTTCAAGATGATTTTTTTGATTTACTTGAGAAAAATGGTGTAAGTAAAATAACTTGTGACCATCCTAAATGGAACGAAATATGTGATATACGGAATAGGGTGGCTGAGTTTATTGAAGAACAAGTTTATTTACAAGTATGGGAGGATAATGATGACTAAAAAATTATTATTAAAAGTAAAACAATGGCTAAAAGATGAAATAGAATACAATCTTGAAGTTGTTGAAGCAAACAATAATAACGAAGAATTCACATCTGACGGAACTGACGATATAATTATTGGTCGTTCTGAATGTGCTGAAAGTTTATTAGATCAAATTAACAAATGGGAAAGGAGTGAGTAATGACTAAAGTAACTAAAGAAGATATCATCTGGGCAAGTGGTCATTACTTAGGAACACACTTGCCATTAGATTATGATGAATGGGAAGAGGAAAAAATTGATAAATTCCTTGAGGACAATGCTTGGGAGTATTTTGAATATGCAGACCCTAAATTTATATGGGAGCAAATTGAATCCTTAGCTTGGAGTATGAGATATTATATTGGAGGTAAAAGAGAAGAGTAATGACTAAAATAAAACAGCAAAGAGTTAGCACAGAATATGTTGCATCTTTAATAGATAAAACAGTTACTTATTCTAGCATAATCTATACACATAAAGTTGAAGAAGGTGGCTGGGAGTTATTTGCAACAGTTTTGTTTAACAATATTTCTGAACCAATAGAATTAATCTTGCGATTTAAAGAATCAGTACAAAAAAATACAAATCCTATTGAAAAGATTATTGACCTTAAAAAAATATTTGCTAACAATGACTATACAAACATAGAAGATACGATTTTAATTATGGTCGCTGACGAATATGCAGAATTTATTAACAAAGAAAGGGGGTATTAAATGACACAAAAACAAAAAGAATATTTTATAGAATCAGAAAGAGAAATGTTAAACGCATTGATCCCTACACTTGAGGGAAACTCAACTCAAGAAATGAGAAATAATTTATTTGCTATGTTAAAAATACATTATCATGATGAAGATGAAGTTGATTATTTAATTAACGAATATCTTGCTGATAGCATACCATAGTTTCTTGACAAGGTTAGGGGTTGTAGTCTCCCCCTTTTTTTATATCCTCTAACCTTGACCTTTTAATAATTCCAAAGTTTTAGCTAAAAGATATTCTTGAGTGCCATGCTTGTCTGTAAACGATTTAGGGCTATGGTGATAAGCTTCTTTTCCTATTCTATGATGATACATACAAAGTGGAATAGATCGCTTGTAGCACTCTTTTCTGCCCATACCAGTATGGTTTTTTATGTGATGTATTTCAGCAGCTGTTTCAATGTCGTATTGTTTACAAACAATACACCCTAATTGAGCTAATTTTTCGTAATGTTTTTTTTCATTTTTTGAAACCATAATTTTTTGCTTCTTGATTTATAGAATAGACATTTGTTTTCCATGATTCAAATTTCATTTGTATAATTTTAAGTTCCCAGTTTAGTTTTATACATAAATGTTCAGCATCACTTAAATCTTTAATATGATCTTTGTATTTTTGTGATGATCTAGCTATCATTTCACATTTTGCTATACTTGTTTTGTCGTTACTTTCTTCATAATAATGTCGCATTAAATCTGCAAGTACAATATGCCTACTATAATCAAGATAGGAAAATCTACTTTTTGCTTTTGCATAATCATTTGTGATTTTTCTAATCTCCTCTAATCTTTTTTCTAAAATGTTTTCATTCATTTACACATCCTTTCATTTAAACAAGAATTACATATTATTTTTTTTTTACTGGTTTTAACCATTCGCAGATCATTGAAGAGTTGCTGACGTGTTTGATAATATTCTTTGTCTCCACATATACTACACTTTACATAAATCATAGTGATTTAAACCTTTTGCTTTTTGCTTGTTTGATTTGTAAATGTTTTATAAAACCTAGAACTTCTTTTGTAGGTTGAATCGGTATCACTTGTTTTGAGTGAGGAAAATGTCCAAATTTATCTTTAAATTTATGTGAACTCCACCCAATATTGTAACCTTTTTGTTTAGCAATATACACCAATTGAGCATACCAATTTTTTTTATCATGTGCTGGAGTTTCTTTTGGTTTGTCCATTTGCTTTAATCTACCTTGTTTGATTAATAATTGCACTTCTTTTTGTGTAGGTTTAAAAGAACAGTTTGGACACTCTGGGTTATCTTTTGTTGGTTTGTATATAAAATCACAACGGACACACGAAAAAGGTTGTTTCATAATTGGTTCAATATTTTTTTTCTTGCGTTGTTTTTTCTCTTTGCTTACTGTAAGTTCCCAATGCCTATCATCATCTGGAAAACCAAACCCCTCATATATGCATCCTGCATGGTCAAATATAATTGTATGATCTTTGTTTTTATATGGTCGCAGTGATCTGCCAATCATTTGTAACCAAAGACCTAATGATTTAGTTGGTCTAGCTAAGATTATACTGCTTATTTTTGGCAAATTCCAGCCCTCAGTTAAGACCATGCAGTTGCACAACACTTGTATATTATCGTTTTTCATAGCATTTAAAACTGTTTCTCTTTCTATTTCTTGCATTGATCCGTCTATGTGTCCTGCTTTAATTCCATTTTGCTGAAACATTTTTGCTATGTATTTAGAATGTGCCACACTACTAGCAAAAACAACAGTAGGTCTATTGTTAGCATGGTCTATATAATGCTGAACAAGATCACCTACTAACTTTGTCGTATTCATGCGCTTAGATAATTGTTTTTTATCATAATCACCTTGCACAATCTGTATTTTTGATAAATCTGGTAATGTTGGTGCAAAGTATTTTGTGTTTACAAGATATCCTTGTTGTTGTAATGATTTTACTGTACCACATTCTACTATTTCTTCATAAACATTTCCTAAACCTTGTCCGTCATTTCTTATAGGTGTTGCTGTCAAGCCAATAATGTAACTATCTGGATACATCTCTATCAAAGATTTAAAGGATTTGCTTGTTGATCTGTGCGCTTCATCAAGAATAATTAAATCACCTTTTGGTTTGTTAAAATATTCATTGTTTTTTCTTGCAGTAAAAGTTTGTATAGATGCAACTTGCACATTTTCAAATTGTGTTTCTGGTTGACCACTCATTAAGACACCAGTAGTAATACCATTATCGTATAATTTATTGATTGTTTGATAAACTAACTCTCTTCTATGTGCAACAAACAAACATTGTTTATTTTTTTCTAATGCTTTTTGTATCATGGCACAGGCAATAACAGTTTTACCAGAACCAGTTGGACTAACAAGTAATACTTTTTTTTTACCTTGTTTGAACAAAGTGCGTATATCGTTTATGGCTAAGTCTTGGTAATTACGCAGTTCCATAACGATTCCATATATCTTTTACTTGAAATAATATTTCACCTTGTTCTTCTGGTGGGGTGCACTTGTTGTTAAAAGTAATCGCTTCTTGCGTTGCATATTCCATTGTCTCACCTCTTAATCTCATAGCCACTAGCATTTTTACAAGTCTTGCATGTCTCTCACCTTGACCAGTTCCATTCACAGTACCAGTAAATTTTTTGTTTTTCATAGGAATATATTTAAATATTTTTTTTTGTGGTCTTTGTAATCCAAGACCCTCTTTTAATTCTTGCATTTTGTACTCACTTGAAAATTCTGTATGTATTAATTTTACAGGATATGGATTTTTTTTGTTATGCCAAAATCCTGCTACTCGCATAATTCTTGGTAAATCAACTATTACAGGATCAGATCCAAATTTATTAGACAATGCTTGTTGATACAATCTAAATGATTCTTTAGGCATATCAGATACCAACCAATATGTGTGATACTTATTAGGACTTGTATTTACTATTAAATGTGGATTTACATTAAATTTTTTAGGTAATGGAGTACCATCAAAATCGCAAAATACAGCTCTTACTTTTGTAATGTGTTTTGTTGTTCTGCCCTCTAAGTTAGTTTCGTTTACTGTAAAATATACACCTGCACCTTGTTGATTTAATTTAGACAATTCTTTTATATGTTGATCTATTGTACCATGTAATTGTTTTATTAGTTTTTTATTTTTACCTTTATCACAAAAGGTTTGAAAACTGTGTTGCTTACCAAATGCAGATAGAAATGTATCATACGTTTTCATTTTAAGTTTCTCCACCTTATCTTTGCACCAAGCTTACCAGCTTTTGATCTTTTTTTTCTATTATATTCTTGTTCTTTTCTTTCTTCTTCAGCTTGTATGCAAATCAAATATGTCTTTCCATTAGATTCTTTTTTATCAAACAAATGTTCTATTTTTGGAAATATTTTTTGTATTTTTTCTGTCCTGCAATTACACATTCTTGAAATCGTTTCTAAATTATATTCTATTTTATGACCCCTCCAACAATAACAATACAATAAAATATATGCGCCTTGTTCCTCAAGTGATAGTTCCATTCTATCTGGATTAGCTATCCAGTCTGTTGCATAAAATTGAAACGAAGGAGATTGTTCTTGGTTTGTAGACTTTCTCATGTTATTAACATTAAGTTAATGTTTTATATTTGTCAAATATTTTTTTATTTTATTAATTATTGTGGTGTTATGTGTATCTTGTATGCAGTTGTAGATGTAGTTGGAGATGTAGATGAAGATGGAGATGAAGGGGATAAAATCGCATTGGCAAAAAATAGCACAGCCATAGCAATGCCATACGTTGAAACGCACAGTCAGCAAGGGTTTTGCTAGAAAGTTAAATCGGGTCTAATATATTCTAATTTAAAGTCTCCAAAGTTTGCGATCTGAAATGCTCGTAATGGAGGTATAACTTCCCACTTAGATACAGCAGGATGTGATATTTTTAGCAAAACAGATAGATTTCTACCACCATACTTTGCTACAATTTCTTTTTTGCGTTCTTTCGCCAATTCGTATTTATTCATAAGTTAATTTTAATTAATTATTAACTAATGTCAATAAGATGTTGACAATATAATTTAACTGTGCATATACTTAACTTTAAATTAAGTTAAAGAAAAGGAAAAAACATGAGTATAATAGCAAAAGACAAATCCGGAACAGATTATCCACAAGTGCCAACCGGGGTACATAAAGCTAGGTGTGTAAGAGTGATAGACTTAGGCACACAACGACAGGACTATCAAGGAGATATATCGTGGAAGAGGCAGGTCTTGTTAATATGGGAAGTGCCAGAATACATGAATGAGAACAAAGAGCCATTAACACTTAGCAAGTTCTACAATTTATCATTGCACGAAAAATCAAATTTAGCAAAAGACCTAACGTCTTGGAGGGGTAAGGCATTTACCCAAACAGAAAGAGACGGGTTTGACATTACTAAATTATTATCACAACCTTGTATGCTAAATGTTATAGAAGGCAACAATGGTAGACCCAAAATTTCAAATGTAATGAAAATGAAAGAAGGGGATTCTATAATAGATCAATGTGGAAATAGTTTAATTTTTAATATTGATGAATACCAAAAGGGTAAAACCGAAGTTTTTAATCAGCTATCTGAGGGCATAAGAAACATAATTCTTAAATCGCAAGAACTTCAACACCAAGATATAAACGACATTGGCACTAGCGACATGAACTCAGATGACCAAGTGCCATTTTAATTATAAGGAGAATACAGTGAGCATTTTATTTGGAATTTTATTTTTTCTAAACATAGCAAATCCAGAAAATTTTGAGTTTGCAAACAAAACATTTGATAATAACAAGCTGTATGATTGCAAGTTTGTTTATAAAGGCATATCAAAACCAATAGATAGACCTGCATTTACTTTGTATGGCTATACACTGTTTAAACAAGAGTGTAAATAGTGATAAAAGAATCTATGTTTTTGTTTTTGCTGATTGGTGAAAATAATAATTTTGAAGAACACTATATTGGCAAAGTTCCTAATTGTGATGTTCATGCCATAGAAGTTATGAAAAAAGCGAAGCAAAAATATAGGGATATAAATGGATATTTGTGTATAAACAGTAAATCTTTTGAAGCAAGAAAAAAGTTTATGCACAATCCAACACCACCGGAACAAAAAGTTATAGATGATGTAAAAGAACTATTACCAGAACCTATCAGTAAACCTTTAATATTGAGAAAAAAAAATGAAACTAACTAATCTAGCAAACCTTCCTAAAGTAATTGAACGGGCAGTAGCTAACGATCCTTATGATTCTGATGGATCAGATATATCTGCTACCCGTTTGGTTGCGCCACCAAGAATTGTAGCTTTACAAAAAAAACACGCACATGAAATAGAAGAAGATGTATCAGATAGAATCTGGTCATTGCTTGGTCAGTCAGTACACCATGTCATAGAACGATCCGTTAGATCAGAGGACATTTCTGAACTACGATTATTCTACAAAGACAAACAAGTAACAAATGACTGGACAATATCCGGAACTTTTGATTATTTGCAATCTGATGGAAATCTTGTTGATTTTAAAGTTACCTCTGCATGGTCAGTTTTAGAAGCAACAACCAAAGGTAAACCAGAATGGGAGCAGCAACTTAATATCTTAGATTATTTATGTAGCAAAAATTCTGATAAACTAAAAAACATACAGGTAAAGAAATTGTATATTATGGCAATTCTTAGAGATTGGTCTAAAAATAAAGCCCAAGAAACCAATTCGGACTATCCAAAGAAACAAGTTGTAATTATACCTATTAAAAGGTGGAATAAGAGCCAACAAGAAGAGTTTATAAAACAAAGAGTCTTAGCTCACCAAAAGGCGCAAACAGCCACCACTGCGCCTGTATGCTCCTCGTTAGAGAGGTGGTCTAAGCCAGATCAGTTCGCTGTAATGAAAAATGGAAGAAAAACAGCTTTGCGTTTATTGTCTACCATGCAAGATGCAAAAAAATATATAAAAGACAAAAACATGACAGAAGGAAAGGGATGTTCTATTGTGCATAGAGTAGGATCAGATGTAAGATGTGAGCAATATTGTAATGTAAATAAGTTTTGTGATTATTATAATAAGGAATTAGCATTTTGAAAACATTGCGAGTATTATCTTTAGGAGCAGGAGTTCAATCAAGCACACTAGCATTGATGATTCATAAAGGCAAAATACCTATGGTTGATTGTGCTATCTTTGCCGATACTCAAGCAGAACCACCGAAAGTTTATGAATGGCTAAAGTTTATAAAAGAAACTGTAAATTATCCTGTGCATATAGTGACTTGGAGAAACTTAGAACAAGATGTATTAGATGCAAGTGAAGGTAAATATCAAGCTTTTACAATTCCATTTTATAGAAAAAACAAAGAAACAGAACAAAAGGGTATGTTGATGCGACAATGTACTGCTGATTATAAAATAAAACCTGTAACTAAAAAAGTAAGAGAGTTACTAGGGTATAAAAAAGGTGAACGAGTAGATTTAAAAAAAGTTAAAGTTGAAATGCTTATGGGCATATCTACAGATGAAATGAGAAGAATGAGAATGAATAGATTACGATATATAAATAATCAATATCCACTCATCAATGATTTTGGTATGTCAAGGCAAGATTGTATAGCTTGGATAAAAAATAATGGTTATCCTATGCCTACTAAATCAGCTTGTTATTTCTGTCCTTTTCATAGCCAATCAACATGGAAAGAAATTAAAGATAATGACCCAGAGCTGTTTCAAAAGGCAGTTGAAATGGATAAAAAAATTCGTGATCAAGAAAAGTATAAAATTAAAAATAAATTTAAAGATGATTTATATCTCCACAGAAGTTGTCAGCCATTAGACAAAGCATTAGAAGATGATGGTCAGTTAGATATGTTTGATGGGTTTGACTCTATTTGTGATGAAGGAATGTGTGGTGTCTAAAATATGAAGTGTTGGCATTGTAATACAGAATTAATATGGGGTGGAGATCACGACATAGACCATGAGGATGAAGAGTATACTATGGAAACAAACTTATCGTGTCCAAAGTGTAATTCATTTGTGGTGGTATACTTGCCTAAAGATAAAAAATAATATAAGATTTACACTATGTTAGATAAAATTAAAAACAAAGCAGCAAAATTTATTGACAGCTTTTCTGTTATAAGCATTTATGATTGGACAGTCTTGGTTTTGCTTATTATTATTTTAATAAACACATTGTAATATGGGTAAAAATTTATCTAAAATGCAATCTGATTTTATATACTATTTTAGTCAGACGGGTAATGCAACCCAGTCAGCCATAAAAGCAGGGTATAAAAAAACTAATGCTGATAAAATGGGCTACGAACTAAAAACCCGTTACCAACAGCAGATAGATGATGAGATAAAAAAACAATTATCTGGATCAGTTCCTATGGCTCTAAACAGGGTAGTTACATTGGCGCAAAGCGCTAAACAAGAAAGCATACAATTACAAGCAAGTAAGGATTTACTTGACAGGGCAGGGTATCAAGCTGTTAATTTACATCAAGACGTTACAAATGAAAGATCAGACAAAGAATTGCAAGAAGAGCTAAATACTATTTTAAATGGTATAAAAGGAAAGCCAAACTAATATGTTAGCTACAAGTATAATTGGAGTCGCAGGTAAAATTCTTGATAAATTTATTGAGGACAAAGATTTAAAACGCAAAATTGAAGGCGAAATAAGAAAAGAAACTCTTGCCATTTCACAGGCACAGGCACAGGCAAATCTTGAACAGGCAAAACACCCATCTTTGTTCGTATCTGGCGCAAGACCTGCAATTATGTGGGTATGTTGTCTAGGTATAGCATGGCAATATTTTATAGGTCCAATATTAACTTGGATTTTTGCTATTTGGATGCCGGGAGTTGAGCCACCTCGCATTGAACTTGAAGGATTATTAGGATTGACTATGAGCTTATTAGGATTAGGAGCTATGCGTAGCTATGAAAAAAGTAAAGGCGTAGCAAGAAATAACATGAAATAATGCTACAGTATGGTGATATGTTTAGTTTCTTAAAAAATCTTTTTTTCCCAGCACCGAAAAGCAATATTAAAATAACACACTTACAAGTTATGACAAAGGCAGAGCTAGAGCATCTTGGCAGAAAACATGGTATAGAGCTTGATAAAAGATTTAAAAAACCACAGCTTGTTCTTACTTTATTTAACCATTTGAAAAAAAAATAATGCACGACAAACTTAAAGAAAGAATAAAACAACACGAAGGGTTTAGAAACTATGTTTACTTAGATAGTCTAGGCAAAAAGACTGTCGGGTACGGGCATTTGTGTAGAGACAATGAAGATTGGGATATTAAAAAATCATACAGTATTCAAGAACTAGAAGCATGTTTTGAATCTGATTTTAACAATGCGCTTACAGGCGCAGAAAGACTTATTGGAGATATAACTATAGACCCAAAAGCAAAAGAAGTAATCATAGAAATGGTGTTTCAATTAGGTGAAACAGGTGTATCAAAATTTAAAAAAATGTGGGCTGCATTGAAAGAACAAGACTACATAAACGCATCTAATGAAATGCTTGATAGTAAGTGGGCAGAGCAAACAGAAAAAAGAGCAGAGTCTTTAGCTAGAATAATACGATCACTAGCTTAATTTAATAAATACTTCATTTCCAACAAAAATAAAACAAAGCCAAATATTACTAAACCTAAAACTACCATAATTTTTTTTAGTTCTTCTTTTTCTTTTATCTGTTGCTGTATTCTTTTTTTGGTTAAAGCTCTTTGATGTGCTATTTCCTTTTGCAAATCCTCCCATTGTTGCAATCCATTAGGCGCATACAACAAAAATATTTCTCTTAATTCTGCTTTCATGCGTTTTACTTCTTCTTTGCGTAGATGTGCTGCTATAGCATTTTGTTCTATAGTTGAAAACTTACCAAATAATTTACCTGTAATCGTTTTTCCTTTTCTACTTGCTGCAACATCCATGTGTGATTCTGCATTTGCCCATTTCATTATAGGACTTGCTAGGTCATGCAATCCCTTGCCAACTTTTATACTTTCTTGAATTATTCCGGTTGCTGATTTTATTGCAGCAAATGCTGTTAATGGATCAATCATTTTTTCTTATGTCTATTTGCAAAATTCCTAGCTGCTTCAACACTACCAAATCCCCATGCTTTTAAAGCTAATGCTTTTCGTGTGGGTCTACCCTTTTCGTCTTTCATAGGACCTTTCATTCCTGCGAAACGAGCAGCAAAGCTAACTCTTCTAGGACTTGTTCCTGTTTTTAATGGTCTTTTTAAATTTGAACCTTCTTTGCGTTTAAAAAATCTTCTACCTGCTGCATTAAGACCACCTTTAGGATTTTGATACCTTTTTGCAACCATTATAACACCTTAAATATAACTCCGATCATTGTAGATAGTATAGTTAGTGTAGATGCCATAATCAATAGCTCCAGTCTTTTTATTCTACTTTCCAAGTTGTCTAGACTTCTTTGTGTGCTAGAACGATAGACTACACATTCTCTTTCATGTGCTTCCATTTCCTTTGCTATGTCTTGAATTGTTCTTCTATCCATCAACTTTTAGGATATTTATCTTTTACTGCTTTTATGGTAGCTTTCCATCCATCTATTCCGTTGTGATATATGTCGTCTAGTTGGTCTACAATAGATGGGTATTCCTCACTCCTGTTAGAAATATATTCCTGTGATTTTAAAGAATTAGTCCAAGCAACGTATCGTGAATCATCAGTTGCAACTTCTATTGTTTCTGTTGTGGCTTCACTATGTTCCGAAACAATTTTATTATCACTATCTACTGTTACAAATGGCATAATTAAGCTCCTATCTCTTGTAATATAACTGTGTTTTTTGCTAACATACCATTATACTCATCTCCATGACCATGAGAACCAAGAAACCAAGTTCCAGTGCTTGTTCTTTGTCCAACTCGCATTGTATATGTAGTTTCACTTGTTGTGTTTGGACTATCAATAAAAACTCCAGTATTTATCATGCCAGTATGTCCACCAAATGGTGTTAACAAAGCATTAACTCCAACACAAGTTGAACCTCTAAATACTGATATCACAACACCACTACCAACACTAATACTTGATTGCAAAGCAAAAAATAACAATACTTTACTTGATGATGCTGATGGAGTTATTGCTTGACTATAAAATTGTGTTCCCTCAGAATCTGTTGGTGTTGTATTATCTTGTGGAATCCCAGTTGTTCCAGTTACTTTTGCTATTTGTGTTGCAAAATTCTGTAATACCTTTCCCCCACCACCTTTTATTAGAGAGTAGTCTATTCTTTTTAAAACACCTGCATCACTTACAAGAAATTCGTCTGTATCTGCTGGTTCACTAGCTAATTCTGTTTGTGCTGAAATAGTGTCATCATTTAATTTTGCTCCCGTAACACCACCATCTTTTAAACTTACTGCTCCACTACTAACATCAAAATCACCAGAGTCAAAACTTGCAATACCTTTATTACTAGAGGTAGCATCTTCTCCAGCTATGGTAACAGTATCGGTTGCTCCACCTGTTGTTGTTATCCCTTCACCAGCAGCTATTGTAAGTGTGTTACCATTTGTTATAGTTTGATTAGATCCCGAAGTTCCTGCAAGGGTAAATGAGGTCATATCTCCAGTCCCGTCTGCGCCAGAATATGCAAAATGAACACTCACTCCATCTAGATTAGAAAACGATCCAGAGCTTGTTAAGTGTGTTACAGCTACTTTTGTGTAGCCACTTGCATCTGTTATAGCTCCCGTAACCTTAAATGTTGCATACGTTGCAGGTGTAGCTTCTTTAGTTATAGTAATTATACCTCTAGCTACTGCATTAGTTACATCATCAAATGATTGTACAAATGTTGTAATATCTGCACCTGCATCATCTGCATCATCTATAAATAAAACCGATACACTTGAAAGAGTTCCGTTATTAAAAGCAATCTTACCAGCTCCCGGATCAGCATCACTTGTTGAGTTATTAAATGTCATAGACAATTGTGGATTTGCGCCTATTGCTCCAGTAGCACCAGTACTACCGGTACTACCGGTGCTACCGGTGCTACCAGTGTCACCTTTACTTCCAGCAGGTGTAAAATGAACGGATAGTTCATCTGCTGCACTAAATGTATTATTGGAATTTAAATGACCCACTGCTAGTTTTACATACCCACTTGCATCTGTAGATGATCCTGTTATTTTAAATCTAGCATAAGTAGATCTATCATTAATATCGTAGATCATTAAGAAACCTTTAATAGTGCTTGTAGAATCATCCCATGTTAAGATATCTGCTGATACTGTTACTCCGTCTGCGTTGGCATCATCAATATATATTTCTGTAACACTTGCGTATGTACCATTATTAAACGCTATTTCACCTGCACCGGGATCTGCATCTGATGTGCCTGTGTCAAATGTATAACGATAGCCCGGTATTGCTCCATCTTCTCCACTAGCAACAAATGAAACAAATACTTTATCGTTGTTAGAAAATGTTCCTGCTGTGTCAATATAAACAAGACCTACCTTTGTATATCCGGTTTCATCTGTTACTGCACCCGTAACTCTAAATACCATCCATGTATCTAATGTATTAGCTTTACTTATTCTTATTCTACCTCTGTTTGTATCATTGCCAGTTACATCATCAAAAGACTGCACCCACGCAGAAACATCGGTACCATTAAATTCTTTATCATCTATATATGCTTCTGTTGCTGATGCTATTGTTGTATTATTTAATCTAAGAAAACCATCTCCGGGATCTGAATCGGTTGTAGTTGTAGAATATTGAAACATTGCACTATCACCACCTGCCGGCAAAAAATCTGCAACTGTTGTTAGATCTCCAGACGAATCAAACCCTAGTGTTTTACTTGCTCTTGATGTAGCATTGTCTGTAAACTCTGATGATGTAATACTATTAGTTCTACTCACTTTAAAAGAACGATCTACTTGTTCTTGCAATTCTTGAATAGCTGAAAGATTTTTATCAAATGCTCCCTCAACACTATCTGCTGTAAATGGATCATTCTCAACTAAATCTAATGTTTGCGTTAATGTCGTGTTTCTTCTTAATACAACTGTTTCTGTTGCTGTAGGAATATTACCAGATGTAAAGACCACATTGCCACCAGTCGCATTTCCTGCTCCTGTTACTGTATAATGAGTAGTTAATGTTTTAACAGTCTCCGTTCCTGTAGAAGCACGAATAATAACTTGCATATCAGCATCAGCAGATATTTTAAATGTATACGCAAAAGTATCTTGCGACCCATCTCCTGTATAACTGTTTTTTATTGTTGTTGTTGATATTGTCATAGGTATTAATGTATCATAAAGTTATTTATTTTTTAACTGTTTTTCTAATCTTTTTATTTTGTCATCATTTTCAATTCTTTTTTTTTGACTTAACACTAATTTATTTTGCGCTTCTGCTAACCTTATAATATTATTTATATTAGCATCAATTAAATTTGCTACTTGTTCCGGTGTAAAAACACTATTTTTTGTCATTTCTATCGCATTAAGTTTGTTATGAAATTCGTACATTTTATTCATAGCTTTATGCATTTTTGTTGATTGTTTTACTAAACGAAACTGCCAATCAGACAAAATTTCTTTAGCTTCGTCAAACTTTTTCTGTTCTATAAGTCTATTAACAACACCTCTATATGGTGCAATCTTTTGATAATTTTCCCAATATTTTGAAATAACTTCAGAGCTCAATCCTTTTCTTTGAAAAAAATATTGAACAACAGGCAATCTCGTAATATTTGTTGCTGTATCTTCTGACCAAGGTTTTACATATTTAGTTGGATCACCTTTTGCTTTTAATATTATTCCATCTAATGATTTAATTGCTTTTTGCCCTAACGGACCTAAATATCCTCTAATATAATGATCTATTTTGTAAGGGCTTCCATAATCTCTGCCCTCAAACCCTATAATATTACCTAATTGCCTAATTAAACTACCTGTTAATTTTGCTATTTCAGAAGTGTTACGAGTTTCTTCAAACTCTCCTATCTCATAATTAAATCGTGTTGGTGTAATTTTTCTTTCTGTATACAAATTTCTATTAAAACCATCTTCTATAACTGGTACAATAAAATCTGGCACAAAAGGTACAAAATTTGATAAATATTTAAAAAAATCTACACCATAATGTCTGTCCATTTTGTTAGCTATTTCTTTATCACCATAATACAATTTTTCTAATATTCTTTCTGGTAAAGTTGCAAAAATCCACCCTAATTCCCAAGGTCTCCTAATTTTTAAATACAATCCTTTTTCTTCATCTGTTACAAATATCCAAAAGTTAGATTTTATAAAAGGGCTAACATTCTTGTATGTTTCGCTATCTTTATTTGCGAACCATAATAATATCGTTGGCATTGTTAATCCGGTAAATCCTAACCTTAATGCCTTAGATCGCATTTTTGCATCTGTTGCTACATTAAATAGTTTATACACACCCTCTATACCTGCTCTTAAAAAAACATTAATTCTTGACCATGACTCCATCCTTGCGCCCCCTCTAGCAAAATCTTGAAAATCTCTTGCTTCAAAGTTTGACAAAGTTTCTATATCTCTTTCTGAATACTTTTTATATTGCATGCCTTTTCTTTCAAACTCTTGGTTTTCTTTTAGTAATTGTTTTCTCATTCTTTCTTTTAAAACCACCCTTGGAGCTCGTTCAAATAATTGAGTTGGATATATAGCTGCTTTTTTTATAGTTTGAAATGATGTAACTGTTATTTTTTTTGTTAAATTTTTTGTTACTATAAATGGATATATATACGGAGACACAGGATCTTCCGGCAATATTTCATTAATAAATCTTCTTTTTTCTAATTCTTTTTTTAAACCCGGTGTAGAAAATGCTTGTCTATCTCCTTCTGTAAATGCAGCTCTGCTAATATTCTTTTCAAAATCCTCTGTTATTCTTTTTGCCCTTTCTCTGCTTTTCTTTGTAATGCCGGGTATTTGCATTAAAATACCTCTTGTTAAATCTATAAAGGGATAATAGTTTGTTTTTGTTACTAGGGGTAAAAATATTTCTTGCGCCATACCTGTAGTAAATGTAAATACTGGATCTAAAACTATACCAAGTCTTTTTACTTGGCTAATACCAACTGCTGCTTTCATAAAAATATTGTCATTTAGTTGTTTGTATAACTTATTAAATGCTTGGTCTCTGTTAATAGATTGTGCTAAAAACTCATCTCCAACATCCATAATTATTCTTTTTCCTTTATCTAAATAATCAACCTCTGTCGGTTTTAAATCATGCCTTTCTCCTCTAAATATTGAAAATGCATTAACATCTGCATCTGCTAAATTTTCCACGAATTCATCTGGCATAAATTTTTCTAATTCTTCTTTTTTAATTTTTATTTCTTTTGGTGTTCTTTTTACCACTTTTATCCAATCAAAAGTTGTGTCATTCGGATTCTTTTTTTTAAAATCAAAATAGGTATCAAAAAAACTTTTTTTTACCATATTTCTTTGTGCTATACTTATAATTCTAACAATATCTGTAGCAGCTACTTCTATAGGATCGCTTATTTTTGTTTTTTCATTTAATTCTTGTTGCAAACTTTCTTTTTTTTCTTCTAATTTTTTTATTTTTTCTGTTTTTTTTGCGTCTATTAACACTGCTGTTGCAGGTTCTTTTTTAGCTTTTTCTATTTGTTCTTCAACTTTTTTTATTTTATCCTTTAAGGGCTTTAATCCTTTCATTTCTTGCAATCTAAAACCACTGGCGACTTTTTTGTTACCTTTAAATTCTGCACTATATATTTTTTGCATTGGAAAAAAATCTTTATTAAGCTCTTTTATTTTTGTCATAAGCTTTTGAGATACCAGACCAGAATCTTCCATAGCTTGTCTTAATTTATCTTGAATTTGATCGTATCTTTTTGAATACGTTTCATACACGGATGAATACGTTCTTACAATTTTTTTTGCTGTGTCTACTGGTATGTTTAAATCTATATCTTGTTTTTCTTTTTCTGCTACTCTTTTCATAGTTTTGTATGTAGAAAATCTTTGTAATCCGTTGTCTATTTTTTCTAGTCCAGAAAAAGCTTTTTTTAAAGACATTCCATCAATTTTATCTGTAAGCATATTAAATGACCCTGCTCCGTCTACCCAAGACCTTGCTTTTGTGTTCACAGAGGACAAATTTGTTAATGCTTCATACACATACCTCCTTGTTGCTCCCTTTTTTACCAATGCATCTTCTATTGCTTTTACGGGTCTACCCGTATCTACTACATTATATAAAAATTTAGTAAACCCTGTAATTTTTTCGTCTGATGCTCTTTTTGGAACTTCATTTGTACTTTCTTCAAACAATTCATCTCCAAGGTCATCTATTTCTTCTCTTTTTTTTGGTTCTTTTTTATATGTAATTTTCGTTGTACTTTGCTCTACAGGAACACCTAGCTCTTTTAAATCTTTTTCTATTTCAAGCTGCCTTTCACTCAATACATCTGGTTCGTTAATTTTTTTTTGTTTTTCTCTATGGTCTATTTCTTTTATTTGATCGTTGATAAATTTTAATTCTTGAGTTGAATTGTCTATTTTATCAATATTTTCTATTGTTATTTCCACAGGTTCATCTGTTTTTCCAATGCCTAATTCTTCTTTTAAAGTTTCTTTTCTTTTAAGCAATTCTTCTTTTCCTATTGGTTCTTTGCCTTCTGATATTTTTTTTAACACATCTAATTGTGATTTTAATGTGTTAACTTGTATTTGATTTTCTGGAGTTAAATCTTGAGAAAACTGTCGTATATTTTCACTTGCAGCTTCTTGCATTGTTTGCCTATCTTTAAATATATCTGAAGTAATATCTGCTGTTGATTCTCCTGTTTTAGACTGTCTATTTAAAACCATATTCCCCAATTTAAGACTTGAATATCCTAGTCCTCCTAAACCATAAATTAAAAGGGCATCTGTTTGTAGTTGCTTACTCGAAGGCAATGTTAATTTTTTTTGCTCTGCACTATTAATTGCAATACCTGCTGACTGCATACCCAAATATGATCCTGTTAAAGTTGTTAAAACATTTTTTGGTAATTTCAAAGCAGTTAGAGCTGCTGGTCCAGCTACTGTTGCTCCGAATATTGCACCTCCTTTGAGACCTTCGTATACACCTTTTTTTACAAATAAACTCCACCATTGAGGAAAATCTTTAATTTTTCCGGACTTTAATGACTCTAGATAAGTCTTTCTAATTGCTTCTGTTGCAAAACCAGATGCAAAACCTGCTGCTGTTGGCTTCTTTGTTGCTGCTAATGTAGCTATGCCAACTGGTGCAGCTATCGGTATATCTCCTACAATAGTGCCTAACTGCCTAGCTAAAGACTCAACTACACCTTCATCCCCAAGTTCTTTAAATGACTGTCTCCAATCATAGCCAAGTTTTCCGTCTGTATGATACTGCAACATATAGTTAGTTGCGCTTTCACCAAATCCTGCTCTAAAAAAATTATAAATATTGGACTCATCTGAAACTGCCCACCTTTTTATTTTTCTTGCATCCCTAACAAATCCGGGCAATATTCGTTCAAAATAATTATCTATAGGTTTCATAACCTCTGGATCATTTGCAAGATCTTCTAATTTATACCTTCCGAGCGATTTATTTATTTCATCAGATGTATATCCTTGTTTTAATAATTTATCGGTAAATTTATTTTCAAATAAAGATACTTCGTTTTCTGAATATCCCTTTTGCCTAAGATTGTTGAGAAGATTTTCATAGCTATTTTCTGTCATTATTCTATTCAAGGTCTATAGCATTAATTAATTCTTCTATTGATTTTTTCTTTTTTTCTGGAGCTAACTGATCTGTAAGTTCCTCTGTTTCTTGTTCCACTCTATTTATATATTCATTTTGTTCCCTTTCAATATCTTCTGGTGATGGAACAAACCTATCTTCATTTTTTTCAAAAAACTCATAAATACTATTTTCGCCTTCCCTAGTAAAAACATCCTCCACTGGTATATTTTTTCTGTAAACTCTATCAATCGCAAATTTTTCCAACTCTTGTTGTGTTTCACCGATCCTACTTGCACCTGCTCCTTCTATGTTTGCTAAAAGATCAAACTGTATGAGTGGATTCTTTTCCTCAAAAAATGCTTTTAATCTTTTATCAAACGTTTTATCTAATTCAGTTTTGAATGGTTTTATTCGCACTTTATAACTATCAAATCGTTCTTGACTTAAACTTCTTTTATCTGTTATTGGTAAACCAAATCTCTGTAGTAATGATAGTGGATCTGCGCCCACATCTGCTTCATCTTCTGTTACGAATGGTGCTTTTTCGCTTGTTAACTGCTCATTTTCTATTAAAAAAATAATTTGTCTATTATATCTAGGATCAGACAACCTTGGCTGTCTTTCTAAAATAGCTTTGTTATTATTTTCTAATCCTTGTCTAAAACTATTTTTTTCCTGTGGCGTTCCCATATAGTTGTTTACTGCTTTTTTAATGTCTTCTGGACTAAGCGCTCCGTCTTTAGCAATTGTTTCTGCTACATCCTGTACTACTTTTACATTATTTAATGATTCTTCTATTTCGTTTTGTCTTTTAATATTTGATTCTGCACCATCTATAATGCCCTTCAATTTTCTTCTTATTTCTCTTGGTATTTCTTTACCACCAACATTGTTTTGTTCAAGCAATCTTCTGCTTTTTTCTATATCAATATTACCAAGTTTATCATCTCTAATAATTGCCCTATTATAAAATTTTTCTGTTACACTTTCTTGCAGCTTACGCATTGCTTCACTATCTCCAGTAGTTGATATATTTGCTTGAATCTCTGGTTGTAATACCTGTAGCCCAGAGTTAAGAATTTGTAATGTTGATGGCTCTGTTACATTTTCTGGTATTTTGCCAAAACCTTTAACAACTTCCTGTTCTTTAAGATAAACTCTATTTGCTGATTCTGCTAATATTTGATTATTTCTTAATCTGTTTTGCTCTGTCATAAATTCTAATTTTGACTTTTCTGCATAAAATCTTCCTTTTATTGCTGCTTTAGGATCATTTTTATATAGATTAAAAAATTTACGATCAATATCTTTTGAAAAAGTATTTAATTGTTTTTCTGTTTCTTCTTCCGTAAAAACTGTTCCTGCTTCTTTAAGTGCCATTATTGCTTTTTCTGCTTCACCCATAAACATAATTTCAGTATTAAGAACTTTATTATTTATTCTTTCATTTTCTAGCTTTTGTTGGTGATCTTGTATTACACGCAATGCATTTGTTGCTGTGTCTGCGATACCACTCAAATCCTGCCTAGATGCTTGAGCAATCCTTAGTAAATTTTTACTAGGTTGAAACCTTTGTTGTTGAACCTCGCCCCTTACTGGTCTAATTATAATTGCCATAATTACCTCTGATAACCAAATTCAGGACCAAATCTTGATGATACTGGCACAGATCGGGTGCTACCACTGGGTGAACTACTAGAAAATCCAATGTACGTAGAAGTTCCCACATTCACTGCACCTTGAATTAACGTAGCTCTTCTATTAAATGACTCTGCTGCCAATGCTGATGCCAACTCTGCGTCTGATGCCAATAGGTCCACTTCATAACCTTTTTCTATCCAAAACCTTGCATCATCTAACTCATCCAAAACTGACTGTGTTTCAAGTAATGAAGTTCCTGTTCCTATTGCCACTCCCCTAGCTCCTATTGCTGCTCTTTTCTCAGACATTAACATTTGGGCTTGTTTATTGGCTTTGATAATTTCTTGTTTTTTTTGAATGTCTTTTTGATAACGATCCCATGCTGCTGCTGCTTTTAATCTTTTGCTTTGTTGTATACTTGAAGAATATGATAAAGCAGTGCTTGCTACCTGTGTTGCTATCAATGCTGCTGCTAGTTGCCATGTCATAATTAATCTACCACTAATAAAGTTCCTGTTATACCTAAGACTGTCATAGGTAATGGTTGCGTTTGTTGAACAACAATCTGTCCATCTCTATCCCATCCTAGATTTGTTACCCGTTTATCTCCCGTAAACTCTGTAATACTTTCACCCATTGGTACTGCGCTTGTTCTAAATGGTAATTGATCCCCATTAATTGTTGCGCCTACTGTTTTAAGTAATCGTACTATAATTTCATTATATCTTTTTTTTCTGCCTTGTGAAGTACCTGCTTGACTTCCTCCTTCAACTTTCATTGTTTTAAGAGTAGAGACATATCCAAGACCTACTTCTATTGTTTTATCAGAAAATGTGCTTGGCAAACTAACTGTTACTGCTCCATTCGTTACAGTTTGAGCAGGATATACAGCATCATCAATTAATATCTGTACTTTCTGCCCTTCAAGGTGATCCAATGATGTAACCTTTGTAGATGATCCGGTTACTGTACCAGAAAGACCAGAATCTAAATTTAAAGTAGAATCTTTATACTCAACATACTGAACTGTTGATCCATTAACAATTCTTTCTACAATCATATACACCTCGTTTTCTAGCTCCTCTGATATACTTGCAATACTTTTAACATCTGCATGTGTTTCACTTGTTGATGCCAGTCTCGTAGGATCTGTTGTTTTAACTGTTAAAAACCCAGTAGACTGTGGATCTGTTTCTTTTATGGTAACGACATTTGCAGACGGATTAGCAACTGTAAAATCTGCATGAGCATTTATTGCTGTAAATATATTATCTGCTGTAGTGTTATTATTTGTATTTGGTCTCCACCCAAGTGTTTCAGAGGGAGAAGATGACCCTGCTGCTTCTGATGTAAATGTTACACTCGTTCCATCTGATTTTGTTAATACAATACGACTACCTACAGGTATATTATCATAATCTGTAACTGTTACAGTACAATTTGTATTTTTACCACCAATAATTGATCTATGCCATGAAACCACTTCATCTTCTCTTTGATAAGTCAATCCCAAAAGTTGTCCATCTGCACGAACAGCATAATATATAGAGTTTGGTTCTTGAGCATAATCTACATCAACAATACCACCCTCTGTTATATGCTCTGATAATATAGTCATATCTGGTGCTGCGTATGCATCATTTTCAAAACGATATGATAATTCCCTTACTTTTCTTTTTTGTCTTTGCACAAACAAAACTGTATTTCCTATTTGTTGTGGTCCAATCGTATGACTTCCATAAGTTGTTTGTTGTTTGATATTTACATTATCTGGTTTTAAAGGTTCACCCGTTGGTCTGCCAACTTGAAACTCACCACCGGCTGTGCCTATAATCAAATCTCTTGCTGGCGCTATCCATCTGATAACATTCACTCTGTTTGCTGCTATTGTGTATATAAACGCATCTGCTGCGCTTGAATCACCAACATCAAAATTATTATATAAACCAGATTGTGATGCCCATATTGTTTGAGGAAAGTCTGTACTACCTCCATAAATTAATCTTTGTTCAAAAAAACTAACTGCTCTAGGAAATCCTGTTGTATTAGAATATGCGCCTAATGCCCATGTTGTTGATCCATTGCTTGTTAATGCTACTAGGACTTCTACTGTTACTACAGTTGCGCTTGTAAATGCTGTTATTTTTCCATGACCATCCCCTAGCTTAAACAACCTACCAACATCTGTACTAACAAATAAATCTGCACTTGCAGTAAGTGTTCTGCCTGTGCCAACTGTAGTCGCACTAGATGTCAATGTTGTTGTTGTACTATTTGCATCTAGATATGGACCTTTTTCAAAAACTGCATCTGCAAGTGTCCAGCTTGTATGCCCTGTTCTTGATAATATTGCAGGTTCATGTAATGGATGCACTAAATACATAATATCTGCTGATTGTGCAAACTGAATATCAAACACCTGCGCTGATGTGTATGGTGTTGATATTTCAAAAACTTTCGCTGCTGTTCCACCAGAGCTGTATGTTGTATAATTAGTAGAGTCTACTCCAGATAATTCAAATGTATTTGTTGTTTTATTTGCAACTGTATATCTTCTTCCATTTACCTCAGTCATACCAACAACACTATTAATCCATACATGGTCTCCATTTACAAACCCATGTGAGCTGCTTGTCACAACAGCAGGATCTGCTTTTGTTATTGCTGTAATGTTTTTTGCTGTTTCTGTAATCTGTCCATTGTCTTTGTAGAATCTTATGTACTGATCTCCAAACTCCATTATGTAGGATTGTTCAACATTAAACTCAAAAGGTATTAATCGTGTTATGTTTGCTGAATTTTTTACCTCTGCTATAAACCTCGTACCCGGTCTGCGTGTTGCACCCCCCTGTGGAAAGACCTGCATATTTTCAAGTGTTTCTACCCCATTAGAATATTTTTTAAAATCTACTTGAGCACCTAGTTTTGGTGTAAGTTCACCTGCTGTAAAGTTTGTTTGAAACGGATGTACTCTCGCCATTAGCCAAACTTACGGAAATCTGTGAAAGTATCAGATACAATATCATCTGTAAATCCTTCTGTAGAATCAATACTTCTTGCTTCTGTAAGTTTTAATTTATAGATTCTCTCCATTTCCCTTTGAAGAGTTGTGCTGTTAGTTACTGGATATGCCATTAATGATGCAAGTTTTGCAGTTAATGTATCTGTGAATATTGAATCAAATAATGTTGTATCTGTAATTTTTGCTATATACAAGATATTAGCTGTACCTTCGTCTGTTAATAATACTCTCCCTGTTCCTGCAAGATTCTCAATCTTAAAAACAAAATCATCAAACTCCATTTTTAACACACGCAAACAAAATGGATCTGTAGGTAGAATAAATTGATTTGCAAATTCAAAGGCAGGGGATTCTGTTGCCTTTGCCAAACTTGCCCTTGTAATGGCAAAGTTCCACGCATGAGATCTTAATAAACTATCTCTTGCAGGTTCATACAACGCATTACAAAGTCTGGCTCTTTCTGTATCTTCTGTTAAAGATGTTATAGGACTATCACCTAATCTTCTTAATGCATTTGAACATATTGATACTTCTGTTGCCATAATACACCTAATGTAACAAATAGGGTGCTATATTTCAAGCACCCATTTTGCTTAGTCTACAATATAGGTAACTACCATTGTTACATCTCCTGCTGCTGCTGTTGCTGCAACATTTGACATAGTTAATGCAATTCTCAAAGGAACGGCAGGATCAGACGTTAACCCACCATCTTCCCATGCAAAATTTGCAATGGCATTTACATTCCTTGCTTCAAACGCAACTTCAACACCTGCTGTATTTGCAGCTTGTAGTGTTGTTATTGCTGATGCATAACAATCTTCATCAATAACTGCTCCTGCTGCATACGCAGTAGAAGATCCATCCGTATCTGTAAACTTAGTTTGACCTACATATAGCCCAACATTAGCTGCCAGAGATGGAGAGCCATTACTGTCTAAATCGTCATTGAATATTTTAATGCTCATTACTTTTGCATTTGATGGTATTTCTGCCATCATAAGAACATCATCATTATCAATATCGCCCGTACCTGCTGCAATAGTGTCAGCAAACACACGCATCTTTCCAGACACACTACCGGCTTCAGTCACTGTTCTAGGAGAAGCATCAAGATTAGTAATTTCTACTGATTTAGCTGTTGCCATGATTTACCTCCTATGATTCTGTACAAGCAATTTCTACCATCTTTTCATCTTCAATGCGAGTTGCACCAATAGACATAGATAGAAATACCTGTGTTGCATAGTTCTTGTCTGCTCTTTCAGATATTTTAGTTGTAACATCTGCTCCGATAGCAAGACCTATTGCTGATTGACAAAAACCAAGCACTTGACGATTACTGTCGCTGTCAAGCCCTAGTCGTTCTGTTCTAATGAAATTAAAACCTAAAAATGTATCAACATCACCTTGAACCAATGCTTTTACAGAGTTAAAGTCAGCACTTGTAACAGATGTAATACCTAACAAGTCTGCTAACTGCCCTGCTGTAACGAGCATATATCTTGGCTCATCTGGGTCTGTATCATTTTTGTCTAAAATTTCTTTAGCACTTAATAGTTTAGCTAGTGTTAATCCAGCCGATCCATGCACAACTTTTTGTGCTGATGGTAAGGCAACTGTGCTTCCACCAGAAACACCACCTAATGCATTTCCAGTTGCAGCAGAGATAATAGCATCGTCCATTGCTCTACCCATTGCCCACGCACCTGCTAACGCATACTCGGATTGTGGTGAAATTAACAGTCTAACTTTATCCTCTTGGTCAATTAAATCTGCCCAGTCATAATCTTCTAGACTTACTTTTCTCCTTGAATGAGGTGTATCAACTCTTGGAGTATCTGAATGTCTTGAAGTTCTTTTTTGTGCAGAAGTAGATCCAATTCTTTCAAAAAAATGCGACTTACCTGTTACAGTTTCAGTTCTTACTGCATCTCTTAGTCTTGAACCTTTTTGTTGAGCCAAATGGAATACGTTGCTTTTATATTGCTCTACAAAAGCTGTAGTAATTTGAACACTCATCAAATTTCTCCTTATTAAAATTATTATTTATGTTTATGCAGTTTTTGTCCAAAAATGGGAAACCTCATTTAAAGTCTGATAGACTAATCGCAAACTTATCCATAACAGGGGTTGTTGATTATAATAATCCTAACATAGAATTTTTTACTTGCCAAACACTTTTTCGTGCAACTGTCTCATGTGCTCTACAGCTTGCAAATGTTCTCTATGTTTCCCATCATGGTATGGGTGTTCTGGATCATCCATAATATCTGTAATTTCCTGTTGAGCATCTAATGGAGATGTGGCTAAATTATTGTTTTGGGTATTTTGCGCCATATCTTCAGTTACATCTTGACCTAATCGTGCAAAGAGTTTTACAACAGCAGGTATATTTCCTGCTTCTCCATTCATCAGCTCTTGTATTTCTGGATCTCCATATACCTGTAAAGCTCTTCTTGCATTTCTAACTTGCAAGTCATATTCATGACCCCATTCTTTTTTAAGAACTTCTTCTGTTTGTTGTTTTTGCACAGCAATATCTGCTTGGTATTTTTGTGCTTGTGCATCAATACTTTTTACTTGAAAGTCTACAAGTTGTTTTACTTGGTCATTATTCAAGCCAATGTTATGGGCAACATAACATTGCTCTTTTATTTGATCTGCGCCAAGATACTCTGTGTGCGTTTCTGGTACAATAATTTCATAATTGTCGGGTGTTTCTGGTCTACCTAATTTATTGTACACCTCCATTTGTTCTTCTGGAGTTTTTGGTATAGGTATTCTATTTCCCATTTGTTTTTGTTGATGAACAACTGTTTTAGCCAAAGATTCAACATCTTTAAAATTTTTTAGTGTTGGATCATTTTTTAAATCTTCTGGTAAGTTTGATTTCCAATCTTGATTATCACTTTCAGAAGGTCCTAGTACAGTTGGTTGGGCAGGTTGCTGTGGAGCTTCTTGCGCTGTATCAGTTGTAGGATTAGCTTCCTGTGTGGTCTGTTCTTCCATCTTTCTTTTTCTCCTTTATTAAGTTGTTAATACGAAGTATAACACTTCGCTGTCCTTCCTTATATGCTGTTTCATAAGGATCTTTACCATAGGATATTCTATGGTAATATGCAGACTCAAGATCTGCTAATACCATTTGCCCTTCGTTCGTTGCAAATGTAATTCTGTAAAAATTCTCTAGGTCTTTAAGTTCCATATTATCTTTTCATTCGTGGAATAGAAAAATATCTATTACCTATTTTTTTAACAATAAAACCTCTTTTTCTTTCTCCCTCCACTGCTTTATCAAAAGTTTCATGTTGCCTGCCTTTTAATATTATATATGACTCTTTTGGTAAATTAAATTTTTCTTGTTGCTCCCGAGTTGTCAAAGCAACACTACCAAAATGCCTTCTACCTGTAGGAAAAAGCTGTGGTCCAATCATTAAGTTCTCTTCTGTCATTCCAACCCTTTTTGCTCCTTCATAATCATATCCACTGCCCTCCGGATCAAAAGCTGGTGGTTTCCGATTTTGTTTTATATTTCCCATACAAATTATTCAATAAACCCTTCTTCTCTTGCTTTTTCCTCGGCTCTGTCAAAACCATCTATGGTTTCTGGTTTACCCATTTCTTTCATTGCTTGACTTTGTGTCAATGCCATTTCTGCTTGTTTTTGTTGCATCAACATTTGTTGTTGTATTTGTTGTTGTTGCGCCCTTGCTTGTCTTATTTCTAACACTTCATCTGTTCCTCTCATAACTGTTTTTGGAACTCCAAGTAATTTACCTCTCATACGCACAGCTTCGTCATGGTCAATATTATCCATAATTGTTGGGTCAATTTGACCTACCTGCATAGCAAGTTGATATAATCTATCAATGGCTAATGACTCTTCCATTCTTTGAGATCGTGCTAATGGACCAACATATTCTACATCTATTTTTGTTCCCTCTATTACTTCTGGCGCAGATAAAAATGCATTGTTTCTAAACATAATACCAAACACTCTTTCTATTAAAGGATTCAAAAACTCACTTTGAAATCTACCTAATGTCGGTCCTAATAATCTTTGCATCAATTCATATCGTACTTGAACTTCTGTTGCAGTCATTTGAGGACCAGACTGTAATTGTAATTGATCTGAATAATATGCTTGTCTTATTGCTGCTCGTAATTGATTTTCTTTCATGTCTGTTATCTGCCAGTTTGTTGCAACTTGTAATGGTCTTACTGCTCCATCACTTCTTACAACTGTCAAACCACCCGGTGTTACCCTAACTCTACCAATAACACCATCATCTGTTACAAGCAAAGGTGGATCTATTGCTTTTGCCCATGCCTTCAAACCAATCTCTACTGCTTTATTTAATGTCTTTATATCTGGTAATGCATTAAAACTTGGACTTCTGCCAAATGATTCGCCTGTTGCCTTTGCCCATCTTGGTACTAAATATGGAAACTCATTATACCCACCTACACGAACAACCATTTGATCTTCTTCGCACACATGACACGAATGAAATGGTAATTTTGTATCTGCTGTTTCTCCACTTCCTCTTTCGTAATCTTCTGTTGGCTCTACTGCATGAATAAAAACAAATTCTTTATCTGGTTTTTTTTCTAATGATTCTAAAACTTTTTCTCCTAAATTATCTTCACCAAATTCTTGAACAGCTTGTCGTGCTGTTAGTTTGTATCTTCTATATAAAGTATCTACTCTACCATTAATGTTTTCTCTAATATAAAATTCTGATATATGCAAAGTATTAAAATGTATGCCTTCTACATCAAATCCCTTTGCTGCTTCTTCAACAAAAATAGCTCCCGTGCCTATTGAGCATAAATCAAGATATAACTCATGAACTTCTGTATTGAAGTTTGTTTCATTAAACACATCATACATTTTTCGTGCAGAATCTTCTAACCACAGTTGTACATCTCTTTCTTGATTTAATGCATCATTTCTTAATTTAAGATGAAACCATTGTAAAGACGGAGATGTTAATGTTCCATGTAAACTAGATGCTAATAAATTGTTTGCTGTTATTGCTGTTGAATCAAATAGGACTTCTGTTCGTGCTTCACCCTGTGATCTTACAAATGTTATATCTGCCTTTCTTGGCATAACATAATCTAATATTTGCTGCCAATGATCTTCCCATGTATCTCTTTCGGCTTCCATGGCAGTCATTCTTTTCTTTACATAATTATAATTTGCCATTAGCCACCCAGTATTGTTTTGGATGTCGGCGCTTCATCTGTAAGCCCTTGACCACCTGTAAGCAGAGTACCCATTCTACCTTGAGACTTTGTTCTTATCATTGCTTGTCTTTCTGCTTCAAGTTTTGCTTCTGACTCGGCAACCTTATCGTCAACAACGGGATCTGTTGGGGGTGGCATTTGTGGCATAGATTTACCTCCCATAATTTTCTCCTTTATAAGTATTTACATTCATGTCTAAGTAATCCATATACTACACCATCAAGATATTGCATATCTTTTTTTATAACTTTTCTAATAATTCCTTCTTGTTGAAATCCTGCTGATTCAATAAGTTTTTTACATCTTTCGTTATCTGGTGTTGTCATAGCTGTTATCCTAACACATTTACACTTAATAAAACAATACTCAAATACATCTTTTGCAAATGACCTTCGCATGATTAATGGATCATCTAATGCTAAATGCATCCAAATATTGTGTCCGTCATAGTGTGAAAAAACTGCGCCACCAATAATTTTATCATTACTTAAATATGCTATAAAAGAAAAACCATCATCTAGGTTATGATGAATATTGGCTCTTGTACTAACAAATGACAAGACCTTTTCTTTTAAATGTTCTTCTGATGATGAAGTAATCATTAACTACCAAGAATAGTCCTGCTAGTTCCTCTTTCTTCCATTTGCGTCATAACAGAACCTTGACCATATCCTGCGCCACCCAACTTTGCAGCACTAGCTCTTTTTTTTCTCATAGCTGCTTGTTGTGATGTATCTGCCATATCTGCCACTGGTTTTGGTGGAGGTGGTGGCTTTGGAGGAGCTTTTGGTTTAGGTGGTGAAAATACTCTTGCTACAAATCCCATTATGCCCTCCTTTTCTTTTTAAACGTTGCAACATTTGTTGGTTTTGGTCCTGTATTAGATGCTGCTCTTTTTCGTGATACAGCAGATTTTATTTGTGCAGGTGTCATTTTTCTTGCTTTGGCTATGGGCACACATTTTGGATATTTTCTTTTTGATCCTTTTGCTCTGCCACAGGGTTG
>VTLG01004182.1_pt1 | contig 32704 bp, 39 predicted proteins | sample 4694571 | NCBI WGS metagenome assembly VTLG01 (sample SAMN12604809, study PRJNA352737) | marine metagenome | biome: ENVO:00000447; feature: ENVO:00000209|ENVO:00000569|ENVO:01000036; material: ENVO:00002151; isolation source: viral sequences binned using virsorter ...
ATCCAGTTGGCCTGGTTGACTATCTCACCGTCAGCGATGTTTTCAATAGTATTACCTTCTATCTTGACGTTTTGAGAGTTAATCATCAACGACTCAATAGCAGCGATACTAACCTTAGCACCCTGTATCTTAACCTCACCTGTATATGCTATGTCGTGGTCACCTTCCTTTCTAATAGCAGACTTCTGCTCTTTACTATCTTTTAATTCACCACTTAACTGTGGACCATCGGGTGTCCTACCCATGTGGTCAGCACCTGGTTTGAATGGAATATCTTTTACTGGATAGAAACCACCAAGGTTATTCATCCTTAGTATCTCAGTCCTGTCTATATCTCTCTGGTGTCTATACATGTCAGCAGAGCTACTATCACTGCTACCACCTGAATCGCTTCCACCACTTGTTAATGATTGTGTGTCAGCAATTTGTCTAAATCCACCACCACCTGAGGTAGTGACGTTAGTATCCTGTGCATTTACAGACCCACCTTGAGTACTCAGGTCTGGACTCTCTGAGGATCCTTCAGACTCTGCCTGTGGTCCCTGTGAGCTATGCTCATTCTTAGACCCTGTTGTCTCTTCATGGTAGTTACCCATAACCTTAAGGTGGAAGTCACCTTCAACTGTCAGAGTATAGTTACCTTTAACAGTCTCACACTTATCCTTACTAATAATAGAAGTATAGTTGTTTGGTACATTCAGGTGGACGTTACCATAACTATCTTCAAAATTAGTTACACCACCAGGTCCTGATACAATCTTCTTCTCTTTACCTGGAGTTGCATCATTAATTGTTTTAGCACCATTCAATGCTGTCTCTGCTTGCATCAAATAAGGATTGATATTCTCAAACATCTTATCGATGTAACTACCACTACTGGTATCAGCAGGGCTACCATCATAGAGATGGTCAACACTAGCATACGGAGTGCCCTTGATAGCATCTTGTACATTATCACAAATAGTGGTACCTATGAGAGGGAACCACATCTTAGACTTCGGTCGTTTTATCTTCCTATTACACGACTTCTTGAATAGCATTCCAAGAATAGCAATAAGAATCTGCATCAAACTACCCCAGTCTAGTGAGGTAAAGTCAAATTCAAATATCTGTTGGACTGTATCACCAAGTTTCCTTGCTGCTCCTGCCATACCTTTAGCAGCATTAACAGCACTTATAACATCACCTGCTACGTCTCTTACACGATTCATTGCATTGGTGATACCACTCAATACTCTGTTAGTGACACCCTTAACAGCAGAGTCAATACCTGACATTGCTTCAGATATTTTATTTACAGCAAGGCTAGCCATTTGGTTGGCAAAGTTTGCCGTGTCCGATATCGCTGCTTGCACCAGTCCAAACCACATGGGAGTCTCCATGCAGAAGATAGCAAATATCTGCTCAAGGAATTTCATCACAGTAGTAACAACTACTATGGGTACAAACTGAGATATAATCTTCACTAGCATACCCACAATCTCTGCAATGAGTTTTGCTAGCATCTCTTTAAGAGGTGCAAGGATACCAGATATACCACCAGCAAGGAAATTCATTACCTTACCCATGTGCTCCATTACCTTGTCACCAGCAATCTTATTACCAGTAGCAAGAGATATAAACCCACCAGGACCAGATCCTAGAGTAGCAGACATCTCACCTAACTCAGTTAACATCTTGGTTAGGTCAGTCTCAAATCCACCACCAGCAGGTCCAGCAACACCATCTGCTACTGCTTCTGCATTTACAGGTGGTTTGATTGGGTTAGTGACAGAATTCCCAGGTAATACTTTCTCTGCAACCGAGATAGCCCCATTAGACTCATCTTGTGTTCCTGACTCATTTGCTGGCGCATTAGAAGCGTCTTTAACGAAGGGTGCTCCCTCGAAGTGCTCTTTCCCTGTAGGATCCTTTCTTGCAATTGTATTAGTTTTATTCTGCTCTGCATTCTTACCATCAGCCATGACAGTAGGTTTTGTACCGTCATCTTTCTGCTGTAGTCCTCTAAATGCTCCCAAGACACATGGTAACTGTGCTTCCTCACCATCAAGGAAGAAACCAATGACCCAAGCACCTGATTGTAATTCACCAGTGCTACCTGCGTTTTTAGTCTGGGGTTTATCACATGGGAGTAAGACAGTTGCCCATGGGAGAATCTCTGTTGGAATCTCTTTAGTATATGCAACCTTCTCATATGCTCCAGTGTACCAACCAAGGATACGGACACGTACACGACCAAGTTGGAGGGGGTCGTTGATGTCCTCAACTTCTCCTACCCACCAAACATAACCGTCTTTACCCATTACGTCCGATTTGGACGGACCACGTATAGTACTCATGCTAATATTGTTTTCTTTTATTTATCAAGCATAGTGAAAAAGAATTCACCATCTGAAGGATCTTTACCGTATACCTGTCTACCAGTCTCTACGTCATATCCAACATCTTTGACCCGATAGTCAATACCATTGAATCTAATATTAGTTATTATCTCTGTAGATTCTTGTATACACTCTCCGTCAGGATGCCCTCTCCACCATTCACCATCCCATGTCCATATGAAAGGACAGGAAGAATGATCATGAATAAGATTATAGGTCTTACTATAGATGACCTTTTCATCTACGTGCTCCCACTCATACCTTATATGATTATATGGATTTTCTTCGCCTTTATACTTGTACCACGATTTAACCTCTATTGTAGTGCGTTGAGGTGTGGTGATTCTAATATCTATCTGAGGCCACTTACTAGGATTAGAGAATGCTTGTCTCTGATTCCTATAGTGTCCCCTCATAAGTGTCGGAAACGTGCTTATTGAATTCATTGAATGAAGACTGACAATTAGGTGGTTCAGGATCTTTATAACCCTTCATTTTCTTCCACTTATTATGCAGTGCTCCCATCATCCAAGACTGAGCTAGACTCTTTGGACCATTCTCCAAGAGGTCTAACTCATATCTGGATGAGGTATATCCTTTGAATTCTTCTCTCCAATTGGAGTCATCATAAGATTTAGTCGTCATAGACTCTGCATTCTGGTTCGTGAGGGTTGATTTCACAAAACAGCTCTAAGCAGTTAGGATCGTGATGGTCTTCTGGATGATTAGTATGATAAACTTCTAGTTCGTGCAACTCACCAACAAAATGGCGACGTGCCTGAGGGCTAGTTTGAGGATCGCTGATGATTTTACTGTCATCGATAATGTGATCTTCGATAGTTGCGTAAGTCATAATTGACTGATCGATGTATTAACTATTTAGTATACATGAGTACTTCTACTACTGGGGTCTCTTTGTTGAATCCCTGACCAATGACAATCGTGTCGTTACACCTTCACTCTTCCAGATGTGTGTTAGACCAGCAATAAGATACTTACCACTGTACTTGAAATCCTCTCTAACATTCTTACCTTCCTCTGCTGAGGATGGTATAGTAACTTTGATGATATCACCTGCATGTAAAGCAGTGTTACCTGGGACTACAAGGTTAAGCTGAATCGCTTTCATAAGATTATACCTCGAAGCGGCGTAAGTTGCAACCTGTATGCTGTGTTGAGATTGATCCTTCATGGCACTAGCACCCTGAGGCTTGTTACCATTGAGGTTATCCAACTGAGGATAAGTCTTTTGAGTAGTAGTTGTTGTAGTAGTTACGTTATCAGTTCTAGTAATATTTTGGTCTTGTTTTATTTGAGCAGCATTAGCACCTTGTATATTCTTCAATCCAGGTAATGCTCTCATCTTAAACCTTGTAGCTGGTGTTGAAGGTTTCTCAAGGACATCCCTATCCAGCATATCAGGTAGCACAAATGGAAGTTCATTCTCTAAAGTGGATGCCTTTCCAAAAGTCTTGTAAAGAGTGCTTGTCAGTGGTGGTTGTATCACACCTGATGGTGATGTGCTACTAGCACCTGGATCTGCCTTACCCTTGGCATCAGTATCTGCTTCAGTATCAGTATCTGACTTCTTGGCATCCTCAATTACTAAATTACCTGATGTACCTGTTGGTTGCTGTGCATTACTATCAGTTGGCATTGGGAATGATATACCCATAGTAACAGTCTTATAGGTACCCATCCTAAGATTCTGTAAATGGTTTGCTCTATCTGGATACTGAATACTCTCAATTAAATATCCTTGACCATCTTTATCATTTGGGTCTACTCCACCCTGTGTATACTTGTAAGGAAACTCCTTTGCTTCCTGCTCTGCTAGACCATCAATAGATCTGAAATGGAATCCTTTACTTGTCTCAAAGAATAAGAAACCAGACTGCTTATCACTACCCTTACTCCCTTTAGTCCTAGTTACCTTATCAGAGAGATATGCTATGGCATCAGTAGGTCTCCATGATGGAGATATAAAGGTTAACTTTGAATGGTCTTCAAAATTACTTCTCGTTAACTTATCAGTATGAGGTTGTAAATATCTCTCAACTATACTATAAGGTATATTAGGAACATCTTTAGTTGACTCTGGACCAAATGCTTTAAAGACTTTATTTAATTCATTCCAATACATCTCTGGAGAAACAGTATGTAAGATATACATCTGCTGCCTCTCTAACTTGGATATACTACCGATCTTATAGATCTGCATTATCACCTCTAACTTCACTTCTTTAGCATTATGTGTGAGTAGATCAATATAAATCCTCTCACCACCCAATAGGTTAAGGTTGAAATCAACAGCATCAATTATAGTAAAGTCACACCGTAAAAATGGTGACTCAATAGACTCATGGTACTCAAAGTCTATTACCATATCAGTTATATCATACTTCTTCTCATTACGAAGTAAGATACTTAACCTGTTTAATGTATAATCTCTTGACTGCTTATTTTTAGACATCAATTCATCCTCGCATAATCAGTAGCAAATTCAGCAACCAGTCCAAACTTAGGCATTAAGAATGGATCTGGATCATAATGTTCAGCACCCTCAAGTATTATAGGCTCTGATTGAGAATTCCCTGCAGAACCAGTTGTAACTGGTGGTGCTTCCTCCTCGTCAACAACTACAGTGGGTTCTTGTGCTGCCTTCTGCTTCTCATTCTTCTTCTGTACTTCATTAAGTTGTGCAGTATCTAGTGTAGATCCTGTACCCTTCTCATTAATCTCCTTGACCACACCAGCAAACTCAAGCATCAGTGCTTCAAGAGTCTGTGGTGGTTCTTTCTTAGCTTCTTCTGCTTCTAATTTCTTTCTGTCCTTTCTAGAAGTAGTCTTATAAAGGAAATACTTCTGTGCATCAGGGTCAGAAATTAATGATGTAATAAGTGATGGATCAACATGCTTATTCCTAGAATTAGGACCACTCCTCATACCAGCATGCTTGGCAATAGCATACTTCAATTCCTCAGAAGCAAATATCTTCTTATACTCATCACCACCAGGAGATAACCATGGTTTCTTCTGTCCTACACCAAACCATCCACCTTCTTTAGCTACTTTCTGGATACCCTTGACGACAATCTCATTAGCAGTCTTAGTATAGGTTGCAGCATACTTCGCACCATCAACTTCAAAGTGTCGTGTATGCTTCTTACCATTCTCATATGCCTTCTTCTGGTCGTCAGTCATAAACTTACCACCCTCAGAGAATGTCTGTAATGCTCCACCGTTAGAGAATGGTAATGCATAACCACCTGCTGCTGCTTGACGCATTCTCATGCTAGTCAAACCACTATTCATCTTAGTTGCTGGAGTATTAAATGGTACCACATATGCTCCACCTTGAGCATATCCTTTCATACCCACCCACTCAGTGCCATGACCAATGAATGATGTAGATGCTCCACCGTCTAATGATACAGGGTAACCTGACATAGGACCACTAATCCATCCACCTCTAGCAAATCCTAACCTAGACTTCCAATCAGCAAGGACTGAGAGTCCCTTGTTAATCATATCTCTACCACCAACCACAGTCAGTAGTTTACTGAAGTTTTGAAGGACTCCTTGATCACCAGTATATACTTCTAATAATTCTTTAAGATAGTTTGGTTCCTCTTTACCTTCATCAGCATTTTTCGGATCTTTACCTCCAACATCTCCACCTAATACTGATAGAGGGACACCAAATGCCTTAGCAATAGGTGCTAAGGAGTTTGCCAGTAAAGTCTTAATAGGACCAGGTAAGAATTTACCAAACAACCTACCTACCATACCAATAGCAGATAATATACCAACACCAACTGCCTTGAATGGTAATAACATTACCTCACCAATACCTGCACCCATCTTGGTAACTCTCTTAAGAGAGGTGCTTATCAGTTTAATAGGTCCAGCATCCATAGTAGACCCACCCTCTGCCATCTGAGGTATAGGTGCTGCTTTAGGCATCACTACGTGACCACCTGCTGCCTTACTAGGTACTGCTTCTGCTATTCCACCCTTCGTCCCTTGACCACCATCTTTAGGTGCAAAGAATGAAAGGACTTTAGTTAATAATTTTAATCCCCACATTAATGGTGTTAAGACTGCCTTCAGTCCACCACCAACTAACTTAGCAATAAGAGGTAAATGTGGTTCAATTACATCTAATGCTGTGTTCATGAAATTAGCGATGCCCTGGAACATCTCTGTCATAGGTTCCTGTATTGCCCCTATAACTGAATTAAATACATCACCAACATCACCAATAAATCTCTGAACAGGTGCAATGAGAGGCTCTATCATCCCTCCAATTGCTTTACCAACAGGTGCTCCAACCATGCCACCTAAAGCACCACCAACCATACCCAATCCAGGTATACCTGTTGCCTTACCTGCCATGTCACCCAGTTTAGCACCGAGCATTTGACCACCAGCAGCACCTACACCAGCACCGACAGACTCGGACATGCCAGCTCCGTCTAACTGAGCACCAGCAAATGCAGCACCTCCAACGGCAAATGTAGTAGCAATCTTAGCCATCCTAGATGACTTAAAGACACCCAGTTTACTTGCTGATTTCCCTGCCTTGAAGAGACCTAAAATGCCCTTACCTAGGGACATTATGACCCAACTTAGGGCTTTAACTGTACCAATGGGATTCGCTAGGAATGCCAGTGTTGCAAATAAAGGTGCTGCTGCTAATACAAATTGTACAGCACCAAAGAATCCCTTAATACTAATGGGATTCTCCATGAATTTAACAATACCGTCAAGAGCAGTAGTAGTGAGCCAACCAGTAACATTAAATACAAATTTACCAAGTGCAATTAACCCTTCTGCCAGTTTCTGAATCTTCTCTGGGTTCTTTGTAATCCAATCTAATGCCTGATATCCCACAAAGTACATGAAGAATGCTTCTGCAAACTTCCCTAATGCACCAAAGATACCTCCAATTACTTTCTTAGCACCTGTAGCAAATACACTTGTTATCTTCTTAAATAAAGGGTTTTCAGATCCCTTCTCTTTAGAATCTCTTGCTTCTTTTGCGTCTCTTTTCTTTCTCTCTAATGCTTCCTTTGCCTTTCTATCCTTTTCTTCTTTCTTAAATTTCTCTTCTCTCTTAATAAGTGCTTCATTATCTGCTATCTGCTTAGACACTGCTGACTTCATAGAAGTCACCATTGCTTCTGAGTTAACAGCAATGCTATTAAGTGTAGTCCCTAGTGAATTAATACCTGCAACCACAGAGCCCATCCCTGTAGTCATACTATGCTCTACTTCACCTAATTTAACAGCAGCAGTTATTGGTGTATATTTCTTGACAGCACCAGTTGACCCCTTAAAAGAGATTGTCTTAAAAAGAGCAGCTTTAGATACTTTAGTGCTTGGTCCTGCCATCTATTAACAAATCTGTGATAGTAATTGTGAAGGTCTAGTATATGCAACTGTTGTGCTTCCACCAGAGTTATTTATTACCCGTTGGGTAATCTTTTTAACGAATCCAAAACCTGGAGCGATGAAATCATCTCTAGATTTATCCTTAGCAGCCTTATTCACCATCGCAGTGAGCACCTTATCATTTTCTTGCTTCTTCTTGACTGCTCTATCGATATTCTTTGCTTGTACAGTTGATGTTGGTGCTGCTGTTGACCCTTTTAATTGCTGGGTCTTATTTTCTTGATCAAGTAAAAGACCACCCGATTCAGTGATTGGTCTATGTGTAGTAGAATCGTATGTTATACCACTTACCGTATAAGAAGTTGCTGGTGGTTTAGATGTAGATTTACGTGCAGTAGTCGCACCCTTACCTGTAAGATTCTCAAAGTGCCATGCTTCATGCCCACCTGGATCATCACCTATACCATAACCTTTAAGCTGGGTAAATCCAAATTTATGAGCATTTGCTCTCAACCACTTATAACCAGCATTTGTATACCCAAAGTCAACTGCACGACCAAGACCATGATTAGATGTACCTGGATATGCTGCATCATATGCTGGATCATCATAGAGTTCTTTTTGTCTCTGGAAAGACCTATATGAAGAGTTCATCCATAAGGACTGTCCCCATTTCTTTGCTCCTAATTTATGTCCATCTTTTTCAGCTGCTGCTATCATTGCTTTGAATTGTGGTGCAACAGAGTGAGCTAGATAATGCCCATACCCAATAGATGTTAGTGCCTCAGGTGGCATGTAACCATTCTTATATTCACCACCTGCTGAAAACTTCTGCCAATCATTTTTCGGATCCTCAGCTAAAATCCTTGGAATAATAGTAGGATCAAATTGCTTTGCTCTCCTATTATGATCTCTTACAGCACCACCACCAGCACGTCCTTCAACATTAGTATTATTTTCTGATTCAGTCTCAGCATCCTTAGCAAATATCTCGGTCATCTTCATGACCATCTTATTAAATCGTCCTGCTACCTCAACAAGTTTCTGCTGAATAGCTGCCATAGCATCAGCTTCTTGAGTATCAGAATCCTTAAGGTTACCTGTGTTGATTTGACCCATGGCACTTGCCAATCCACCACCACCACCTGATTTACCACCAGTACCAAATAACTTACCTAACCTAGAAATATCACTACCAATAAATGCCAACGCAGCAGGTCCAGCAAATCCCAACATGCTGATACCACCTACCACACCAGCAAGCATAGCACCACCTATGGTCTGCATGATGCTTAACTGTGGTCCTATAAGACCTCCACCTGCCATCTGAGGTGGTGCAGAAACAGGTCCACCTGCTGCCCTGCTCATACCATCCATGTCGGTTAGACCGAATGTCATAAAGTCAATGATACCACCTGCAACTTTGCCAGGATTCATTAACCTCTGAGCATTCCTCAATACCCACCCTACTGACTCACCTATTATCTTAAATGATGTACCAGTTACAAACTTAATAAACTCCCACAGTCCACCAAGTAGAGGACTCACTATCGTCCATATTGTACCAAATAACTCACCAATCTGTCCTACTAACTCAAACCCACCAGCATGCTTGAATACATCAGCAACATAACCCCCAAGTAACTGGAAGTATCTACCAATAGGTTCAAATAGTGGTTTAATAGTTGGTAGGAATGTCTTACCTATAAATTCACCTAAGAAACTACCTATGACGTTACCGACCATAGGTGCAAATGGTCCTAGGAATGGACCTAATAATGCTGTGCCAGCAACAGTACCTAATATACCACCTGCTGCTTGACCTACACCTGCACCTACTGCCTGAGTTGCATCTTCACCACTCGCAAGACCTGCTGCCATACGGGTGATACCACCAAATACAGCAAAACCTTTCTGAGTGCCTTTAGATAGTATTCCTTTACCTACACCTCCACCACCTCTTTGACTTGTCCCAAATGCTTTCTTTAATCTTATTCTATTCTTTTGACCGAGTTTCTGTATCGGACCTTTCTGCCTCTTATTATACTGTGTCTGGAAACGACCCTTCATCGAGTCCTGATACAGGTTAGAGGACATCCCCTTACCTGCTTTCTTCGCTCTTGCTGCATCTGCTCTCTTAGCAGCCTTCATATTTGCAGCGTACTCTTCCTTGGTGTATATTACACCAGTCTTCTTATCTCTATACCCACCTATTCTTGCTTTTCTATCAGCATCACTCTCAGCCTTCATAGACGAGTGCATGCCGAAGACTTCACGGATCATTGCTGTATTACCCAGCACCTTCCATGGCATTACGAGAGCACCTACTGTAGCAAGTGCTGCAACTCCACCTACTAACTGTACAGCACCAAGAAATCTCTTAAGTTTTCTCTTAACTGGACTTAAACTAATATCTCTACCGACTAATGAGGTGATTCCATTCAGAACACCAGTCACACCATACCCTATGAGTTTGCCAATAAACTTAGCAATACCCCATATCGCCTTAAATGTCTTTGTTATCTTCTCTGGACTTGCTTTACTTAACCAATCTAATGCCTTATATCCAATAAAGAATTTTAATACATTACCTAATATCTTACCTATCCAATCAAAGACCTTCATAAACGGACCTTTAATTGCCGCAAATTTCTTATTACCCTCCTTCTTTACTTCAGGGTCTTCTAATCCTTTTTCAGCAGCTTTCTCTTTCTCCTTCCTACCGAATGCGTGGAACTTCTTCTTAAGCCCCGCCAGCATATCTTTAAATCCTTTCTTCTTCTCAGCATTTTCGTCATTAAGTGCCTTGAAATCCTTCCTGCCCTTCTTACTTAACCACTCCCTCTCAAACTTAATCAGTTCATTGATTTGGTGGAAGTTTCCTGCAATAGATGATGTAGTATCTCCAATGTTATTAATACCCTTTCCGATCGAGGAGAAACCTTCATCAAGAGGATTCTTGACTGTTACAGTTTTTATTTTGACAAAACTTTTAAGTGTCATAATGACATTTTATTTTGGTCTTGGTTTTGTCTCCTTTCCTCTTCCTGTATATGTGCCATGAGGAGATTGACATATACGTCACGCTCCCAAGGTATCATATTCTCTAAGTCCGATAATGAGTATTTGTGATGTTGCATTAGAGCAAAATTAGTCTTGTAGTAATTCTCAAGACTATCATGCATTAGGGCTACTCGAAAAAAGATGCTAGACCTTCTAATACTAAATCACTGGTTACTTTCGTCTTAGGGTTATAGACAGGTATAGTATGAGATAACTTAGGCATAGTCTCAAAGAATGCTTGAATCTTACCAAACTGGTCAGAATTTAGATTCTCTAAGAAGTCTAGTGCTTCCTTAGGAGTAAAGTCATCATATACCTCATCCTTATCAAATACTTGCTCGATACAACTAGCAGCGAGTTTGAATACATCTTCAAGTCCAGGAGTCTCAGACATATTCTGTGAAATGAATACATCAAGGGATGGATACTTCATAATAACACCGACACCCTCAGCTAAAGTTATTTCTTTAGTGTGGTCATCAGGGATTTGCACCTGTACTTCTTCCAAGGGGATTTTAATCTCCACCTTAGTCTTTTCATCATCAGGTGCAAGGATAGTGAACTCACTCACTTCTCCAACTGCTTTAGACCTAATTCTAAGGAAGATGTATTCAATCTCGAAAGTAGCGAGATCTTCAACTTTTCCTTTCAAACTGGTGCAGTTTTTAATGATTGTTTTCACTGCTTTAATCATCTGCTTGTCGTCTTGCGACTCCATAGCGAGATAAAGCAATTTCTCTTCCTTAACTAGGAAGGGACGGTATGATAGTTTAGTACCTGTAACAGGTAACTCCATCTCATACTCAGGTATGGCTAACTTTGGTAAAGGCATAATGTACGCATTAATATAAGGTATTTATCAGCTAAAATTGGATGCATCTGGCTGTGACATATTCAATCCTAGAATATCCGCAACCTCAGGCATTCCACCTAAATTGTATACCACGGTATCAGGTGTTTCTGCTTTCCATGGTAATACATCATTCATAACAGTATCAAATCTCATTCTCTCATACTTGAATGATACGTTAAGTTTAACTAAATCTGCTTGTCCGTTGTTAAATGAGTGCTCTGACATATCAGTAGGGAATGCTCCATACATCTGCCAAACTGCTGATGTTCTATTTAATCTTGTCGTATTGAAAGGACATTCTGGTGTTGAGTGGTCAACAACTACACTGGATGCTAATTCCCACTTGAGTACCATTATATTAGTAATATACTCATCATAGAAGGTTACTCTATTCTCTGCATCACTAGCAGTGTAATTCATCCACCTATCAAAATATTCCTGATGCATCATATCTTTAGTAATGATGAATTCAGCACTAAATTGGTTAGACACCTGCCCAGTGGCATAGTTACGTTGCTGTCCAACATCTTTAACTTGCTGAGTAGTTACCCTTCTACCAGGTACCGTTACACTGTCAGCAAGCATATCAATCCCCATAGCAAGTTTAGTCTGGTTTGACCTTATATTAGGCTCATTCATCCAGATACATTGAGGTAGAGGAATCCTCACCTCATAGAGGTTACTCCTAGAGGGTTCATATATGCCACTCTTGACAGAATCGGCAAATGCCTGAAAACCTTGTCTTGCCATTACTTTAATCTACTCCAAATTATGCTACTAGGGACTTCTAGCGTTTTCTTTAGTCCTGATGGTCTAATAACAAATTGCTCAACAGGAATTGGCACCATGTCGTCCATCTCCTCTTGAGGAACATCATATACACGTGTACATGAACTCATAAAGTATTTATGATGGCAACGGCGAGGATATGAAATAGACCCTGCTCCCCATGCTTTTGCCATACTCTGCCTATTATGTGGTCTTAGGTAATGTATATTACCACCTTCAAATTGCTTCTTCTGGTAATCAACACGTCTAATCCTTACCATTGGAAAGGTATCCCAAAATGGTAAATCTGGTGTCTGAGCACTATAGTTAAAGAATATGATGTCACCCACATTAAAAGCACCAGTATAATCTTGCAGTCCAAACTGAAGTTGCTCCCTATACCATGACTTTGACTTGGGGTAACCGTTTGCTAAATCCTTAACGTCCTGAAATATGCTCATTTAATGTTTAGATGGTGTTCTGTCAATATAAGAAATGACATATGATTCTTTTTACAAAACTGTCTTGCTGCCTTCCATTTAGCAGCATTCACATTCCAAGTCTTAACCTCAGTTAAAAAAGTCTTTGACTTCTGCCTCCTGCGTTTCGGTGGTGTAGTCTGAGCATGAGGTTTGATCTCAATGACGCTTTTTGCGAGCTTTCCATCTCTGGTGACCGCTTTAACATAAAAATCGGGATAATAGCGATGGATACGATTATCCAAGGGACTCCTATAAGGAATAATAATTTCTTCACTTCCCCACTCCAAAACGTTAGTATTTCTGTCGCACCAATGCATAAATTTCTTTTCCCATAAACTTCTATAAATAATATTGGTGTAATCACCTCTATACTTATTTGTGTTTGATGGTTTATAGCGTCCCTTATAACTCATGCCCTTAGTATTCCCAAGAAGTAAACCGTTAGGTGCGAATCATTCCAGAGCTCAAAGTGCTATTAGTGAGGACTCTACGTTCCCTACTAAAGTAATTGACTATCTGAAATTCGATATATTCGACTCTAAAACGAAACAAATCATTGACGACGGAACTATTTATTTGTATCTACCCGCAGGAATGAAAGAATCCTACGGTGTCAAATATAATGGCGTGGAGCTTGGTTTCGCAGGTAATGCTGTATTGCAAGAAGCTGGAAATTTAATAGAATCTAAAGGTGAACTTGATGAAGGTTTTGGTGAGAGAATGGCAAAAGCTGCTGGTAGTGGTAAGAGTGCTTTGTTATATGGTGCTGCTAGTTCAGTAATAAGTGGTGCTGTTGGATTATCTAAGGTTGGAAATGCTTCAAACCTTGGTGCTAACGATGTTTCAGCATTATTAGACCAAAAAATATTCAACCCATATGAGAAAGCAATCTTTGCAGGAGTCAATGGGTTTAGAAGTCATAACTTTAACTTCAATCTAGTACCAAAGAGTAGTCAGGACGTTAGTGACATTTATAGAATTGTCGATACTCTAAGACTATCAATGCTTCCAGGAGTATCAACTAATAATAAATGGTTGACTATACCTGAATACTTTAGAATCAGTGTTGTTAGATACAGTGATAGTGGTAATAGCGAAACGGTAAGTAATCCTAGAACTGGTGCTAGGGGTGGAATGTTGAATCTATTAATGCAATTCCCCACAGAATTAGTATTAAAGAATATGTCAGTGGATTTTGCTAACGACACTCTACAGACAACGAATGAAGGACAAGATTTGGTGGACTTTGGTCCCTCAGCATATCGCTTGTCACTCGCATTCCAAGAAACTGCATACCTCACAAAAGAGTCCTTTGCAGGATTTGGAAGAGGACAAGGAATGACACTCAATGCTACTGGTGGTCATGCATCAGATCCTCCTACAAGAAATAACAATGTTAGAAGTAGTAGAGGTGCTCGCTCTTTAGGTAGAAACGTGGGTGACTTCTTCAATAATTTAAGTAATTTCGCATAATGTCAAGATACTTTTCCTACTTACCAGACGTTTATGTGCGGTCTTCATCGTATAGGAACAATAACGTCGATCCTCATGTTTTAGCGAAAAACCTATTCAGAAGGATTAAAATCAGAGAAAACCTAGATGACATAATTCTGGGATTTTCACAATATACCATTAGAAACAACCAAAGACCAGATGGTGTAGCATTTGACTTTTACGGAAATTCAGGATATGACTGGATTGTGCTTATAGTCAATAATATCATTAATTTGTATTCTGAATGGCCTATGACAGAAGACGAATTATACAAAATGTGCGAGGAGGCATATGGACCAACCAAAGTTGAAGATACCCATCATTGGGAAACTCAAAGAATTACAGACATCCGAGGACGAACAGTCGTCAAAGGAGGATTGGAGGTACCTGAAGATTGGACCTATCGTAGATACGACGGCACATTCGTCGAAAAAGCAGATCTGGTCGTTCCTATCACCAATTACGAATACGAATATAAGTTAAATGAGTATAAACGCAACATTTACCTTTTAAAGGAAGATTACATCCCAGGCTTCATTGAGGAATATCAGTCATTAGTCCGATATCTACCAGGTGATGAAGTTGACATAGAAACTCAAAGAAAGAGATCTACGGGAGTTGTCGAAGAAACCTATACTGGCGTAAAACCAACATATTCAACAAATATCGGATTAACGTCAAATATCGAATTTGCGTCTCAGGCAGATTACTCGTCCAAGGAGTTTTCGACCTCAGAAGCAACTATAGGAGAAGGACAGTCTTTAGCAGATGGTAGTACCACAGTTACTACTAGCACCACTTCAGATAGCAATACGACCACAACTAACCAATATGGGTCATCCTAGGTAAATATACTTACTCGACCCTGACAGACAAAAAAATACCCCGCTTTTTTAGCGGGGTTTCTCTTGTTCTAAAATCGAAATAATATGTCAACAAGCATGCTGCTCTTCTTGTGTCCAGTATTTCCAGAAGCCTGACCGATGGTAATTACCAGGGACATACCTCTTATATCTGGTTAGTTTCATGCAGTATGATGGGAAATGGTTGGAGTCATAGTGTCTCTTGTTAGGAGAATGCCAACCTCTAGTAAATCCATCAACTTCTGCATGCTTATGTAAAGGACCATGATGATGACCGTGTGGACGCACATAATGTGGTCTGTGTGGTCTATGGTGTATGATTGTTGTGTTGTGATGATGATGGTCATCTACAAATGGCTCCCAGAATTCTGACCATGTTAGTGCAGACGCTGGTTGAGCAGCGAATCCTAGGGCAACTAGGGGAGCCAAAAGTAGTTTCTTCATTAATCCTCAGCAGCAAGGGAAGCAAAGTAAGAAAGATCTGGTGATTCACCTGTCCCTTTCTCGATTTCTTCTACTTTAGCACCAAAACCCGACTTTGTAGGGGGTGAGGGTGCCGCTTTAACAACTGGACTATCAAGTTGGGGAAGTAATTCCTCATCTTCCTCATTAGTCCTTACCTGAGCACGTGAAGTCTTACCTAAGACTAGGTTAAGACGTGCTTCTAACTCTTCAAATGACTTGAAATTCTTAGAGTCAGTGAATTCCTTAAGGGAATACTGCTTCTTCCAGACTGCTTCAAGTGCCTCGTCTTCCAGTCCACCTGCTACAGATGGGACATCAAACTCAGACTTATCATAGTTCCAGTATCCACCGATGGTCTGGATTTTAATCTTGAAGTTAGCACCCTTCCATAGATCAAATGGATTGATTGGGGTCTCATCTTCAAACTGTGGTTGCATCGCTGATGCAATCTTATCATGTATCTTCTTACCATACTTGTAAAGTTTAACCTGACCCTCATTTTCAGGGTGAAGTTGATCCTTAATTACAAGAATGTTACTGTAATAAGAGAGTTTCCTCTTCTGTTTACGTGCTACGTCTTTATCAGCATCAAGACCACTATTCCATAGTGTCCTGTTTAAATCACCAACAGGGTCTTTCTGATTGAGGGTAGTGAGAGAATTCTCAATGTACCAACCACCAGGACCTTGAAATGCATGACTCCATACCTGTGCCCATGGAAGGTCTTCACCTTCTGGTTCTGGTAGGAAACGAATTACTGCATAACCGTTACCACTCTTATCTACCTCTGGTTTCCAGAGTCTCTCGTCTGGACCTCTTTGCTGAGGTTTGGATAGATTTTCAATCTGCTGTGTAAGCTTAGCAAACTTACCAGACTTGCTCTTTAGACTTGCAAATGACATTCGTATTTGTCTCCGAAATTGTATTGTAGTATGTGTTACGGGATTATCGTAACATACTATTTAGGCTCTGTCAACCCCGTCTTTTAGCAATTCTTCACGCCAGTGACGGAGTTTACCCTCCATGTGGTCAAGGATAGTGGTGAGGTTTAAACCCTCAGCATACTCCACTGACATCCTCTCAATATTATCTTTAATTGCTTTTGCTGAGTCATCATCCTGCAACTCATTTGCTGCTAGTTGTAGTCTAGCATAGAATACTTTCTGTTTAGCAACCAACTCTAGTGTCTTCTCGATGTGGTCTAGTCTCTCTCTTGGACTAAAGTCCTTCAGACCAGCAGACATCTTAAGCAACTCAGTATAACAATCTTGGATTGCTTCCAACTCCTCTTGCACTACAGGTGCATGGAAAAAATCTGAGTCTGTCATAGGTTTAGAATCCCTCTACTTGTACGTTTAATATAATTAAGTTGTTGAGCATCCCACTTGATTTTATCCTTAAGTGGTTTAGATATCAGTTTACCGACTGTCTCCACTTCAATCTCAAACTCTTCACATACTGAAGCAACTGCTTCAATGTAATTTATAAGACCATTAGATTCCTTTACCCTATCTTCTACGAGTGAGGTAAACTTACCTTGGGTCATAAACTTTTCTTCTATCTCTTTCATTGTATAACGTCCAGTCTAAGGTGTGAAACACCAGCAGCATTTAAGTTGCCAGTAGGGAACCAGTTTGCTGCGATAGTAATCCTATCTTCTTCACTGGTGTTAGGCCACGCACGATGACGTATCATGGGTGGAAATACAATAAACTTACCAGGTTCTGTTGGTTCAGTGAAGGTAAGTAAGTATTTGTCTTCCGAAAACTGACCTAAAGGATAGATGTTAGTATAATGGAAGTATGGATTGGGATGGAACCATTGAGTCTTGTCTTCTTCTAGCCCTGAGCAATAGTAATTGCTACTAATCATACAGTTGTAATGTGTATGGTCGAAGAACCATTCATGAGTCTTGTTTAAGTTAGCCCAAGCAGCATTGCAGATGAGTTTGTTTTGCATGCCCATGTCTTCAGCAACTTCGGCCATGCAGTCCTGCATCCATGCGAATAAATCAGCGAAGTCTGAGTAGTTGTAGAGGTCACTTCCCCTGTCACCACTGTCATCAACACCTTCCCAAATCCAATTGGTATTGTTAGGTCTAAACTTTAACTTCTTTGCTGCCTCTAAGACACTAGCATTATCATCGTAATAGAAACGGTAGATAGGTATACCTAGCATCTCATCTTTCTTAGGCAGCATCCTTTACTCCATCATGATACTCACTGATCCAATCGATAAGTGTATCGATATAAGGTATCTTATCATACTTTTGCTCAACTTGCACACTTCCATCTTCAGCAACAGATAGTGTCACGAGTTTGTCCACCTCTACACCAGTCAATTCATAGTACATGTAAGCATACGCTGCCTCTTGCACAAAGAATTTCTCTAGGTGCTCTGGTTTCTTAAGACTCTTAGTGGTCTTGAAATCAATTATAGCAAGCTCATTATCAAACTCAGCAATGCAATCGACCCGACCAGCAATGCGTAGATTATGAGAAAAGAGAGGGGCTTCAATAGCGTGAATATTATCAATCCTATCAAGAGTCTGACGAGCAGCCCTAAAAAGGTACGTGGGAAGACCCTCGCCTTTCTCAACTTCTTCCACATCATTTTTTAAATAGTTCTCCACTAGGTTATGGTACTGGGTGCCACGCCATGCTGACGAGCGTCGTATCTGTTCCGCCTTGGTGAAACCGACACGCTCCTGCCACTTGAGTATACCTGCCTTAGACTGGTGTCCGACAACAGTTGTAACACTTGGCATCCAAACGTCATCAATCTTATAGAAGCGACCTTGCTCAAGAGTCCTACTGGTCACCTCCCTGAGAGGTTTAGCAGGACCAACATAATTAAACATTTAATCTAGGTTTAGGTTGATTTTACTGATGAGATACTCCTTAATGAATCCAGACCTAACGATGTCAGGTATCTCAAACTCAATGCAAGTGAATGATTCCATTGCTTGAAGTATCTGCATGAAGTCTAGCACACCACCCTTCTCATTGACCTTAGTCAAATCTGATTGTGCATAGTCACCACAGAATAGAATCTTACTGTCTTGACCAACACGAGTGATGATACTGTCTAACTCATGGAAGTTTAGGTTACTAAACTCATCTACTATTATAATCGCCCTGTCAAGTGTCACTCCACGTAGGAAGGACGTAGACCAGAAGGAAATAGAATCCTGGCCACGTAGGTTGTCATACAGCCCGTTAAATGTCGCCTCATCTGGCATACTGAACATGTATTTCACCATGTTACGGTATGGTATTTGATAGAGGTCACTCTTATCTTCATGGTCTCCAGGTAGGAAACCTATCTCTCTAGTAGGTACGAGAGACCTCACCATGTATATCTTATCGTAAGGTGTCGCAGGGTCTAACACCTGTTGCAATGCTAAGTAAAGACTGATGAATGTCTTTCCTGTACCCGCAACACCATGCAAGCAGAGATTCTTACCTTCCTTGAAGGCAGTGAATGCTTTAGTTTGGTTTTCTGTCAACGGCTCAATCACTTTCAAGTGGTCGAGGTTGATTGGCTTGCGTTTCATCTGTCTCTTAGATAGAGTACTCCCATTCGGGGTACCATTCTTTCTCTTACGTGCAACTGCCATACTATAGGAACCTCGAAAGGTTTGCCGCTGGATGCTTCTCTTGGACCTTACTCATTACTTCTTTAAATCCATCTGATTGTTTTGGATCACCATAGGTAACACCACCAGTCCCTTGAGACCAGTCCTTGTCCCAGTCTGGATTGTCCTTACGCCATTGGTCGTAAGCAGACATGGACATGGAGAGTTCTTGTTTCTCTCCTGTAGTTTTATTTATGACAGGGTATGTTGGCATTAGTCTATCCTTAAACAGGGTTGCATGTCGTAGTCCTCTTCGTTACAGTCACAGTCATCGTCTGGACACCAGTCTAGTGCCTTAGATGTAAGAGGGAAGTTACAGATGAAATGACGACGGCATAACTCTGCGATGTCCATGTGCTCCTTCTGGGTGCCATTGGCAGACCGTAAGTTTATATAGTGAATCCAACTACGGACACTACCTGTCATGTATAATCGGGTAGGTGTAGCTAGAGGTAGTACAAACCGTGCACACTCCTTAGCAATGCCATCCTCAAGCATATCTTTATAGAGTTTAACTCCTTGCTCAAAGTGACTACGCATTAACACCTGATACTTATTGATTATCTGAGGTGGTACATCATCAATACTATTCTGTCTATTCTTATCGTCTTGTCTCCTTAATTCAGGCACCTCTGGTGACTCAAGGAGAGTAGCGTCAGCATATCTCTGACTAAATTCTTGGTAAGTAAATGACCTGTGTCTTAGTATCTGAGCAGCAAGACCACGAGTTGTTTCTATCTCTAACGTCATGAATGCTTGCTCAAAGATGGACCAGTGTCCATGCTTGATACAATACTTTAATAGTCCTTCTACCTTAGGGTTGTCCTGATTCTTAGGGTTGGATACTCTTGCAACATATCCTATAAGTTTCTCTGCATCAGGAGAGACAGATATTAAACAGACTTTGCTCATGTTCTAGAATCAGTGAATAATATTTTACATAGACAGTATAGTCCTACTGCCTCAAGATATGTAAGGGTAGCAATGCCAAAGACTCCTGGCACTACCCAATTCCATATGATTTTGACACACAGTGGTGCAATAGCAAGGTTAGCAGCGGCCTGGACTACCTTCATGCCCATTTCTTCATTCCTTTTCTTTTCTATCTCCTCTGGTGTCATTTCGGCCACTTCTTCTGTAGGCTGTGCTTTTTTGCGGGGGTCAAGGTATACTGTCACTGCTTTCTCCTCGGCACCTGTATGGTCCATGCTCCACCCTCTAGGTCAACCATCTCAAACTCAGCAGCATTCTTCTTACGTTGCTTCGCTTCCTTCTCCAGTCTGGTTAATTCAGCTTCCCTTCCTGGTTTAGGTTGGATGTCTCCATAAGCAGGTGGCTCATAGTCTATTGCTTCACACTCATCTTCAAGACCAGCAGCATCACAGAACTCCCAGATGATTTGGTCTACCTGCTGGTAGATTGAGTCCAATGTTACCTGTGTCCTACATGCGTGTGCAATATGGTCCACTTGCTCTTCAGTAAGACAGTGGTCGGGATGTATTGCATTACATACTGGTATCCGTGTCTCAACTAACTCGTTGAAGTTGATACGGATTTCATAATCACGATAGACTGGCATCATTCCCTCCTTGGTTTTTGTTTCTGCTTAGGTGGCTTGGGTGGCTCTGTTTGATACATGCCAGGTGCCTTTGCTCCCTTAGTATAGGTCATTTTCTTTACACAGTGACCAAATGTGTCGTAATAGCAATCAAAAATGGCAACAGTGCCACCCATTACTATGTCGAACCACTTCTCACCATCCTTCTCCAACTCCATAAGGTATGAGTTAGTAGGTAGTTTCTTATCTTCTGCTGCATCAGGTGTAATACCTGTAGCGATCACTCTACATCCACAACCAGAAGCATTGATTGTAGCGACTTGCTCATCAGTAAACTTCATTAGTCTCTACTTCTGATACCCCATTTGATTGATGGGAATGCCTCAGTTACTACTGCCTTAGTAATCCTATACTTCTTATGCAGTGTCTTATTAATTGCTTTGATAACTACCTCTGCTTCAGTCTCATGCAGTCCTTCTAGTAGTCTGATAAACATATTCTCTATCTTCATAGAGGAGATATTATCTGCACCACCCTTGTAATAATAGTATAGTTTGCTTGCTTCTTTCTCTAGCAAGGTATGTTCAGTGCCTATAGGTGCCTCATTCTTACGGTAAGGGATGTCCTCACCTGGTGGTAAGCGAGAGGTTAAACTATCATCAAAGTTAGCAACGAATATCATCCTCAATGCTGGAGTATTATTCTCCTTAAGGATTTTAATCTTTGCTGCTTTGGTCTTAGCATTATGTGCTTTCTGAAGCACCTCAGAAATCATCAGTTTCATATCGATTTTAACAGGTTAATCTTCATCTTCGTCTATTGTATCATCTTCATCAGAGATACGCAAGTACAGTAACTCGGAAGGGTCAACAGGCACTCCGTCCATCTCCATCTCTGGGTGCATGACGACTGCTGCATACTCTGCCCTTGCTTTCCACTCATCATAGACATGTTTTAAATTCCATGACACTATAAATCCTAGCAGAAAACTTCCGATTGTCAAGAAGAAAGAAATGTATAAAAAAGATAACTCCATGTACTTTCTCCCTTGCTTTTTTTTATTTAGTAGTTCTTTTACGAGGTCTTCCAGGCTTACGTGTGTCGTAGTAACGACTCGCATCATCAATCATGCTCTGGAAATAGTCACGTATCTTCCTCGCCTTTGGCTTAGGTATGTGATGATATGCCTCACGTATATAAGTGTCTCCACCTTTGATGTAAGCAGTTAAGTCTTTAACTTCCTGCTTTAACTCACCCATAGATGATGAGTGAATCAATTCATCCGTTGCTTTACGTGTCCACTTACTTGACTTGAGGTAATCATACATCTTAAACATGAAACGTTGATTAAACATTGCTTCATCAATAGCTCGGTCGATGAGTGTGTAAAGCTCTTCGGTTGAATCCATTACTATCATAAGTACGTATTTTCTCGGAGGTATTTAACAGTTTCGGTGCAACCACCCATTTTATGTCCCGCAATGATAACCTGAGGGAAGGTAGCACCTTGACCAAATTCAGTTTTGAATTGCTCTCTAGTAAAGTTAACATCTAAAGTGTATTCTGCAAAGCCCCACCCCTTAGATTTGTAAACTTCCTTAATCTTTGTGCAAAACGCACAACCTGGTCGAGTATAGATTGCGGTGTTGCCTGGTGTTTTAGCCATAGGTATAGGTAAAGAAGAAAAAAGGGTCACCGAAGTGACCCTTTATATATGATATGGATTTGCTCTTAGAAAGTGAACTTACCACCCAACTTAGCACCCCAGTCAACGATGCCGTCGCCAGAAGAATCTTCGTTAGTGATGCCAGAGATTTCTCCGTAAACACCAAAGGATTCTGTAGCAGCGATAGAAACGCCAACCTTACCAGACAATTCTGTTTCGGTATCAGCACCATCGGTTGCAACGAAAGCAGGTCCACCTTGGACATAGAAGTCAGCGGTTTCGCTTAAAGAACCTTCGTAACCAATGTGAGCATCTGTTGTTGCTGAAGAATAATCTCCATCAGGATACGAAACATTAGCTTCTACATTCACATAAGGACCAGCAAAGGCGGCTCCAGCGAGTAGAAAAGGTGATGCAGCTAGTGCTGCGATTGTTGATTTAATAGACATAATAGTAGTTGATTTGTCTCGCAAGTACGTAAAAAGACCTGCGGATGATAGACTTCCTCGACATGGAAATCTTTTAACATTCTACGCAGGGTTACGATCTTTCGAGTCCTATCGTTTAGTTATGTTAAGTTATTTATAATAACAGACTTTCGGGAAACCGTCAAGGGGTAGTGGACAGTTCTGCAAGTGCCTCCATCCTAAGGAATTGTTCGTTAAGATTGTAGAAGAGCTTGTAGTTTGTAGTCATGACATAGTAACCTGTGATGTCGTTGCCATCGCAGTGGTACCCGTATCCTTTTACAGGTTCATTTACTCCGTCAATCCTAAATGTCTTGCTACTACCTAGGTAGTTGTGAAATTTTTCATCGAGATTAATCATCCGTCCTTTCTGTTTTGGTTAGTTTATCACGAAGCTCTGACTCTTGGTCAGGTGTTAGGACAGTTTGTGGTTCGTCCTCTTGGTTTCTTGGGTCCACATAATCAGTGACTGCTTTAAGGTCTTCTGCTACGGTGGGATCCAACTCCCAGTTTCTACCTTGTGGTTTGTAATCCAACGACTTGATGGTCGCTAGTGGACTACGCCAATACTTTTTCATCTTCTTCATCATCTTAACACGACCTTTAGGGTCGTCTTTATATTGTTCGATGACTTTACGAAGTGCTTTCAACTCTTTGGTTGACCTTTCAAGTGACCTCTCTGCTGATGCTTCTGCACTGCTGAAACCTTTGCTCATAGTTAAGTAGTCTCTGTGATAATAATTGAGAATCTGACACGGAAATCATTCTTGTCAGTAGAAGTATACCATATAACGGAGTCTTTATTGTGTGACTCCATGTAAACTGCCTCCTTGACCATTCTCTTGACCATCGTGGAGTCCTCATACCAACTAACGACTGGTGTGTTAGGCATTCTAAATGCTGACTCTTGGTCTGGATAGAATGGACTAGCAGATGCGTCTTCGGTCTTTGGATCCCTTATAGGAGGCCAGTGTAGCACAAATTTCTGTCCTTCAGTGTAACCTGCGCCAGCGTTAACAACACTTAACACATGTATCATTGCTTGCCAGTAGTGGACAGTCCTACTACCTGCTGCCTGTGTAACGTTAGTAACTACAGGATAAAATGTAATGCCAACCCTTACCTTACAGGCATCTGCTATGTTAGCAGCTCCTGACCCAGCGGTGCTGTCTAGTATATAGTCGTGAATAAATGTGCATGGTGAGTAGTATGTATCACGAATGTTAGGTGACTGCTTACTTCCATCCCATGTATTATCTACAGCAGTATTAAAAGATGTACCAAAACTCTGGAGACCTAAGTCATACCATGGTCTCGTGACCATGGCGAATGCAGTAGGTGCTGCCTCTCTAATCGTTTGTGATACTGGTGTCCCACTTAACGTTTCGTAACGGGTTACTAAGTGCTCCTCTAGGAAGTGATTGTAGTTACCTGTCTGTCTTCTATAGTTAAGAGTAGGTAAGATACTGTCAAGGTAATACTCATTGCCATCATAAACATATCCTGTATCAATATATCCTCCAGGAATGTTAGGCATCAAACCATTGTTGTATATCCTAGTGTTGCCTGGGATGTCAGGGTTAGCTTGAAGTGACCCATGCATAGGGACAGCAGCACCACTCGCCCAGACATTAGTCCATGGATACTCATCCTGTGGTACATCATCTTCCAACCATGTCTCTGCTGCCTTAGCACCAGGCTGCCACTCATCAGACTCCTTGAGACTAGGACGGAATTGCATAGCAAATCCTTCGACTGCTCCAAGAGTAGTGCCTAGAGGGTTAGTCACTGTGCCACCCATCGTAGACCCAATGGTGTCATCATGTGCTCCTGTACCTAGTTGTAGACTTACCATGTCACTAAAGTTTCCTTCCTCTTCAGCATACAATCCCAAGGAAGGTGCAATGTATCCTGTATGTGGTCCAATATCAATGCTTACTAACTCTAGGGTAACTGTATCACCTGGCACCACCGATACAGACAGACCATCAACTAAGTCTTGACCTATCTTGGGCCAATACTTACAAGTAAATTGTTTATTGAATTGATCCTGGCCATTCTTGGCAAACCTCAGCGTGAATTTCAAGCAGTCTGCTTCAAGACCACCAGTGATACCACCCAGACTTACTATCTTAAAGGTAGCACTCTTCTTAACCTCAATAGTCTGTAGGTTATTCAACTTGACTGAGTAACCTCCACTACATTGACCACACTCATGGTCAGGTGAGTTGGACTCTATTGTAGGTAAGTTTGTGCCACAGTCCAGTCGTCTCACGGTTATATCCTTAAAGGATGACGCTAGTATCCTACCATCACATACATTACCCTTCTGTAACTTCCTCATTACTTTCTCTGGTGCTGCCTTAGCATACACATACCCTGCTACACCCTCATATATCCAACCATTATAAGCCCATCTAACATTGTGCCAGAACTTCAGGTCATCGTAGTCATCATCACCATTGAGTAAGTCTTCCCACATCTGATGTGATGTGCCATGCCATACAGTATAGTCTTTGTCAGCAGGATTCCAGAATCTATCACTAAACATACAGTAGTTACCCTGTGATGAGTTGAGTCCAACTGCTCTGAATCCATCACTCTGAGCACTAAAGGTTACAGTCTGTCCAAGACTGAGTGAATTAACACTAGCACCATTAGGTATCAAGAAGAATCCCATCGACCCATTACCATACTGTTGCAACAGGTTAGTACTAATATTAACTTCCTCCATTACCTGACCACCCTTAGCTGATGAGCATACAATGACACCATACTGTGGTCCTGAATCATTTGCTAGGTAGAATCCAAGTGCGTTGTCATACCCTGCTGCTCCATGCTCACAGTCTAATAGTATGTTGAGGTCAGCACTACACTTCTGAGGAATGCTATAGCACCATCTATCTGTCCTCTCTGGTCTCATCCCCTCCACGTCAGCATCAATCATATACTTGTGATTGAATGGAGATGACTTAAAGAATCTATGCAGTGGCTTAGCATGCTCTCCATCTGCTAGGTAACTTGATGCGTTAGTAGCACTAGGAAATACATGACCAAGTACATCAACGAATACCATGCCACTAGCATCCATGGTTGCTCTCTCACCTTGACCAGGTGAGTCTGGTTGACCTGGGTTAGCAGTTAGGAAGGTATCGTTGTTACTCCCTGAGTAATACTTAAACAGAGGGACTGTCTTATCTCCCTCTTCATTCTGTAGGATATAAAATGCTGGTGTGTTACTGGTGAGTGTGTATCCTGCTGGTGGTGTAGCTGTCTTATGATATGCATTATCATTAGCAGTTGAAGACTCATAGATTGCTATCCTATCTGGATAACAGTTAGCAATACATATCTCATCTCTATTAGCACTCCATCCTTTATTGTAATGTGATTCACAGTCTGACTTAGGTGGTGTCCACTTACCTCCAATGTAAGGTCTAAACATACACTCTAGTGCAGTCCTTACACAATTCTCCCACTTAATATCTGGTTCCCAGTTAGTATCATCACAGTAGTATCTCTCACCTGTAGTGATATGCTCCCACCATCCACCACCTACTGATTTAATCTGATTCAGTCTTCTATACTTCAGTACCTCTTCACACTCACTACCATCCCATCTAACGAAACCACTAGGGTCATTAGGGTCAGGTGTTTTAACAACAATCTTACCAATATCTAAGTCAACAAATTTCTTTGCCCAGTCTGTCTGCTGTGATATATCTACGATGGTCCAGTCACCTCCCTCATCCACCTCCTCAGGTATTGGCTCAAGGGTAGGTAAATCTGGGTAGCATCTCCCAACAAGCGTCTGTATGACCTCTGCGGGGGTAGGTATAGGGTCTGGGACCACTGGTACCTGCACAGGTGGTGGGTTTAATTGGTCGAGTGGGTTAGGCATCAATGGAGGGGTAGCCTCGTAGCATCTACCAACCAACTCTCTAATGATAGCAGCAGGGTCTGATACTACAGGTTGAACTGATGCATTAACCGTTGGAACGTTTGGGTTTAACTGATCAAGAGGATTAGGTGCCAGTAGACCTTCCATGCCTACATAACACCTAGCAACTAAGTCTCTTATATTCTGAGCACCCATACTATATTAAACCTTACGGAATATTTAGGCAAACTGTCTGAGTTGTTGTAGTATATTCTTGTATGCTACTACGATATCTCCTTCATCTTTTCTAAACAAATCCTTATCGAATCTCTCTTTAGTATCTTTCTTCCATAGTCTCATGTTATCTGGACTCAACTCATCAGCAAGGAATAGATCACCATGAGCATCGTAACCAAATTCAAGCTTAAAATCAACGAGATCAATACCACAAAGAGTAAAGAGGGTTTGTAATTGGTAGTTGACATCTCTTGTTATAACTGCGAGTGGTTCAGGATTGATACCCATTAGTCTTACTCTATCCTCTGTGAGTAGTGGGTCATTCTTACTGTCATCTTTCAGGAAGTATTCAATGATAGGTGGTTGTATAAGTGTACCTTCATTGATAGTAGTAGTCTTAACTATACTACCAGCAGCAATGTTTCTACAGATAACTTCCACTGGGATGATAGTTAACTTCCTACACAACAGTGTGTCAAGACCTTCAGTCCCTAGGTAGTGAGTCTTAATACCATTCTTCTCCATCAACTCAAAGAGTAATGCAGATATGAGACAGCATGTCTTACCTTTATCTTCAGGAAACTCTACGAGTCTACCGTTACCTGCTGTTACCTTATCATGAAACTTGATGAGCACCTTCTGTGCATCACCATCTACATCATAGACAGTCTTTACCTTGCCTTGTAGCAATTCATTCATAGGGTTGACTCCAGTCTTCATAGGGTGGTTCTTCTTCTATTACTGTGTGCTCAAAGTGTTCAGTATCAAAGTAAGATACAGGTAATGGTTTAACATTATCATATGCTCCTGCCATCCTTCTCTTATACTCACGCTCATCTAACACTTCATTGATGAGTATCTTTAACTCCTTTGCAATTTGAGGAGTGTGTATTCTTCTTGGTCTTACTGTAGCAGGTTTGTATTCCCGTGGTTCTTTCGGACCTTTGTAGTTAGGATCAGCAGGGGCACCCATGCCTTGCGTGTCTATGTATGATCCTGGTATTGGTTTCTCTGCCATATCAATGAGGATTATAAAGTCTGAGGTAATATACAGCACCTATGATGCAAATGACTACAGCGAGTCCTAAAAAATATACCATAAAAAAGAGGGTCGTTGTGACCCTCTTATTGTATCAGATGAATCGTCATCTGGCAACTCATCCCAGTAAAAGAACTTCATCTGGGATAACTTGCAGTGTTTTAATGGTCGCTTCAGCTTCATCCAACTGCCGCAGGAGCAGTGAGTGCGATACGAGTAGGCAATCCATCTTCAGGAAGTGCCGCCAAGTCTAGCGGGAAGTTGTGAGCATTACGCTCGTGCATTACTTCCATACCTAGGTTAGCACGGTTAAGCACGTCAGCCCATGTCGGGACCACCTTACCTTGAGAATCTAAGATACTCTGGTTGAAGTTAAATCCATTCAGGTTGAATGCCATAGTGCATATACCCATTGAGGTGAGCCAAATAGCAACAACAGGAAAAACAGCAAGGAAGAAATGAAGACTACGGCTATTATTGAAGCTCGCATACTGGAAGATAAGTCTTCCGAAGTATCCGTGTGCTGCAACGATGTTGTAGGTTTCTTCTTCTTGTCCGAATTTATATCCATAGTTCTGTGACTCATTCTCGGTCGTCTCTCTGATTAGAGAAGATGTAACCAATGAACCATGCATAGCAGAGAATAATGCTCCACCAAACATACCTGCAACACCTGCCATGTGGAAGGGATGCATTAAGATGTTGTGCTCTGCTTGGAAGACAAACATAAAGTTGAATGTCCCTGATATACCAAGGGGCATACCATCAGAGAATGAACCCTGACCGAAAGGATACACAAGGAATACAGCAAAGGCAGCAGATACTGGTGCTGAATAAGCAACACAGATCCATGGACGCATACCTAAACGGTAAGATAATTCCCACTGTCTACCCATGTATCCGCAGATACCAATGAGGAAGTGGAAAACTACTAATTGATATGGACCACCGTTATACAACCACTCATCGAGTGATGCAGCTTCCCAGATGGGATAGAAGTGTAATCCAATAGCGTTGCTTGAAGGGACAACAGCACCAGAGATGATGTTGTTTCCATACATTAATGAACCAGCAACTGGTTCTCTAATCCCGTCGATGTCAACAGGAGGTGCAGCTATAAATGCTATGATGAAACAAGTAGCAGCGGTTAACAGGCAAGGAATCATTAGAACTCCGAACCAACCAACATAGATTCTATTCTCTGTTGATGTTACCCATCTACAAAACTCGTCCCAATTAGCAAGAGGGCTGCTCTGACGTTGCAGAGTAGTCATTGAAAAAAGAGTGCGGTGTTTACTTGTTATGATAAGACATTATGACCCCATGGTCTTGGTTAGGGGGAAGTAAGAGTGCATATCCTCCTTACTGGAGGCCCTAGCACCATACGGGGGGACTTATTGACATTGCCCTTGCTCATTTTATTTATGAAATGAATTGCTCAAGTAATTATACATGGTTGGCATCCCTTTGGCAAATTCTTTCCTTGCTTCGTATGCTTGAGTCCACTCATTAACTTGTGCTTGAGTGACACTCATAGGGTAACCAAAGTATCCCTGAGTCCTTCTATTACAGGTATGATGTCCTGCACCTGCAAGAATGTATACAATAGGATGGAATTGATCTGCACTGAGAGTCTCATCACTTGTCATGTAATGACGAATGAATTCATGACTACCTGTCTTAGGATACTGTGCCTCATCAGTCTGGAATCTCCAGAAGTCAGTGTCCTTCCTCTTAGAGTAATAGTAATGTGCTTCTACAAATTCTTTCCACCCATCCATATGCTCACTGAGATTCCAGTTGTAATTATCTCTCTGGAATTGTCCAAAGTCAGGTGTCTCAGCTAGGATGTCAATGAGGTTAAGGATACCATGATGTGTATTGAATAGAGAGGTTGACTCTAGTGGTTCAACAAAACCATATGCTAGACCTATCTTAACACAGTTACCAGTCCATGCTTCATCGTATCTACCTGTCCTAAACTTAATTACTTTACCGTCACCAAATTCTTTCTTAGCATCCTCTTCAGTCTGATACCTAGATGCAAATACATATCCTCTACTAATGAAATCCCATGTAGGAATAGTCCACTGCCAACCTGCTGACATACCTTTAGCATGAGTATAACAATGCATCTGTGCATCCTTATCTGTATACTCATCCTTCCTTACGATAGCAGTGTCTATACTTAAGGATTCATATGGTTGCCAAGTGCTCTGAGCACCACCTAATGCAGACGCTTGCCCAGTACAGTCGAGATAGAGATCTGCGTCAACCTTCTTTGCCCCTTGGTCGTACGGTCCTCTTTCCACAGTGAGATATTGTACTCGTCCTCGTCCGTAAGATACCGACTTAACTTTAGAATCAATGACTCTAACATTAGAACAGAAAGTTTCTTTAAGATATTTGCAGAATGATGCTGAGTCGATGTGGAAACTGCGATCCTTTTTAAGGTCATAAGGTGCAAGCCTCGGATTATTAAGTGGCATCTTGCCTTCTGCTGCCACTGTCATAAATGGCATGAAGACATCAATAAATGGAGGAGGATTCATACCATGTGCTTTGGCATGCATCCACTGATAGTAGTGGGTACCTTGAGGTAATGACTGAGCATTCCCATAGAAAAAAGACTCTCCTATACCAGAGAAGTCTTCAAACTTAGATCCTGCTTTGAATGTAGCACGTGACTCCCGTAGGAAGACACCATCACTTATACCCATGTAAGATAGGTATTGATTGATGTGTGGTGTAGTTGATTCACCTACTCCAATAGGTTCATCGCCCACAACAATAGTAATGTCCCAGTCAGGGAATGATTTAGCGAGTGCTGCTGCACTCATCCATCCTGCTGACCCTCCACCTGCAATAACAATTTTCATCGTTGAAACTTATTCCATTCTTCCATTACTTTTTCAGATGCTAGAAGCACGTAGTCACCACCATAAGGAGCGACCTCTTCAGTTAAAGGGTTATCCTCAGTCGGCATGTAACCCTCAAACTTATTCAATCTTGTGAAGTCATGACAAAATTCATAGACTTTTCTGGTTGTTGTTACACCACGACGAGTTAAACAAGTCAGACACAGTGCCCTCTCTTGTAACTTGCCATCATCTAAACGCCATTCGTCTATCATAATTATCCAAAGGTTATGCCCACTGCAACCAGTATACCAAATTCTATTAAACCATGCAAGCCTGCTGGTATTTTAATGAGTGTCTGATTAATCATGTGCCCACTGGTACAGTAGCATAGGCAGGCTCACTAATCCTTACACCCTTTCCACCACGTGGTTCGTCGTCATCGTCATCTCCATTCAATGCACGGAGAAACAACTCAACTAAAACAAGCACTGCCATTGGATAGAAGAGCCAAAGGAGTGCTATGAGTGGTGATATTGTATTGGAATCGACTGCGAGGTCTGCCATTGTCAGTATTCTTTAATATTTTTACGAGTAACTATTTAGTTTTGTAACAATTTTAAAAAATACCAGGAATAATCTGTCCTGTTGTGATGTATGCACCGATGGCAGCAACAAATCCTATCATTGCCCAACGACCATTAGCAAGCTCAGCTTCCTTGCTTTGGTCTACATCCATCACCTCTATACGAGGCTCAGAAGCAAACATATTTTGACGACCACCGTCTTCGGTAGTAACTGTTGTAGAAGAATTAGTCATGACTATGTTAAGAAACGTAACATAATTATATATCACATCTAATCCTTCTGTCAAGGTATAATTACCTAGTTTATGTGAATGTGATGACATCCTCTCCAGCACCACCTGGTATTCCACCACCATAGGTAACTGGCACTGTGTCAGCAGCAAGATTAAAGTTTAACTCAGTCCCATCAGACCCTGTTAGGTTAAGACTCTCGGTATCAAAATTGATATCAGAAGTCCCACCACCAAAGGTAATCCTGTCATGAGTATGCTCTGGAAGACTCTTGGCGATGGTCTTAAGACCTTGGTAATGTCTCCACACCTCACCCAGTGTATTTTCGTCTAAAGTATCAGCATCCAGTGCTGTTTTGAATGCTTTCTTAACTGCATCTGTTGCAGCATTAAAGTCTGTATGTAATCCACAAGTCATTTGATTTCTCTTCGTAAAGTTGAAAGGTATTCGATAACGTGCTCACGCACCCACATTAATTCATTATAACACTCCTGGTTGTGAGAGCAACCCCTTAAGGCGTTGTCAGGTTTATGCACAGATTCTATAAAGATATCGAGTGCTCTATTCCACTTGGTATCCTGACACTCATCTCGAACGTCTAAGCTACCTTGATCTTTTGATGCCATGAGTAATTAAATAAAACTAAACCAGCCTGTGCATATTATCTTTTCAGAGGTGTGGGAAACCCTACCTCTGTGATGATGTGTCCAATCAGCGGGCCATATAACAGTATAACCTTTTTTTGCTGGAACGTAAAGGTCCTGGTGATACCATTCTG
>VTLG01005896.1_pt1 | contig 32704 bp, 42 predicted proteins | sample 4694571 | NCBI WGS metagenome assembly VTLG01 (sample SAMN12604809, study PRJNA352737) | marine metagenome | biome: ENVO:00000447; feature: ENVO:00000209|ENVO:00000569|ENVO:01000036; material: ENVO:00002151; isolation source: viral sequences binned using virsorter ...
TAGCAGCATGTGAAGATCCAACAACAGTAGCAACATACGAATATTCTGGTCAAATCTGGCCATTACCTCAAACTGGACAAATGTGGTTAGAATATGAATTACTCACTAGACCAGAACTTGAGGGGTGCTATTGTCTATCAACTTCATATCGACAAGAACAAAATCCACAAGAAGGAAGACACGAATTAATCTTCCCTATGTTTGAATTTGAATCTGTTGGAAATTTCGATGACCTTCTCCAAATGGAAAATGATCTTTGTAAATTTTTTGGTTTCAAAACTGATCGTAATTTAGCACCATATAATGATTTAGAGTTTCCTGGCGGAATGTATCAAAGTGTATTAGCAAAATATACTGGCCCAGAGTTAGATGCTGGTCATGAAGAAGAATTATATAAAGAATATGGAGATGTATTTTTCTTAACTAATTTTCCAGAATCTACAAGTCCTTTTTGGAATATGAAAATTGGAGAAAATAGAGGGTCAAAAGGAATAAAACTTGCTAACAAGTGCGATGTCATCATGGGCGGAATGGAAACCATTGGTAGTGCTGAACGTGCAACTGATGTACAAGAAATGAAAGAACAATTTTATACTATCTCTAATGGTGAATATGCAAATTTGTTGTTTGATCTTTTTGGAAAAGAGAGAGTAGAGTTGGAACTTTTCAAATTCTTGAGTCATGATTTTGTTCCACGATATGGTGGTGGAATCGGTGTAACTAGAATGATTAGTGCAATGAAACGTGCTGGTCTGTTAGTTAAAAATGATCAAGAATGATAAAGTGATTCCAGTTTATCCTAATGGTACAGGTATTTTTGAAGTTATTGAAGAATTAAATAAAGGTGCCCGTGAATTGGGAAAACTTACATTAGAAGAACAAACAAAAAGAGCAGAAAGATTGATTGCAGGGTGGCGAAACAGGTAAACGCATTCCGTTGTTGGCGGTCATAAACTGAAGGTTCGATTCCTTCCCCTGCAGCCAACCTTTTACTTTGAAGGAATAACTATTTAGTGATATTCTGGTTTACGAGGATCATCTACCCATTTTTTGGGCATTTGAAAAAGTGTCTTGATCCAAGCTGCTGGTTTTTTTCTTGCAAAAACAACCCATCCAAAATATTCATTTGGTTCTCTGTTTCTAAAATATTGTTCTACAAAATAATTCATAGAACCACCAGTTGTTAAAACATCATCAACAATCAAATAAGGATCTTCTGGATTTTGAGTTGAGTATTCATTCAAATATGAACTCAATGTCAATCCACCTCTAGGTATTCCTATTGCAGCCTGAAATGGTCTTGTTTCATATTCCATAATCATTTTTGCAATACACTTCCACTCTACATCTGTTAGTGTATCCATTTCGATTTTCCAATGGAGTGTTCCACCAGAATGTCCTACGAAAGTTTCTTCAACGAAAAGATTTGTGTGTCTTCCTACATTCTCTTTCATACCATTGCCTCTAATCTACAAGCATATGCTAAAGTTAAACCAACAAGTGCTGCAATTACAAATATAATAATTTCTCTTTTATTAAACATATTTTATCATTGAAAGGTTGGAGTCAGACGCTATACCTCCAACCAATTATAACCAATATATCTCATGTACACCAATGGTGTACAATCTTTTGCTTTACGCCTGTTGGTTATAGAAGCACTCTTCCATGAATGGTTTCTATTTCTTTTAATTATTTGATAGGAAATGGAGTTGCTACACCTTTTACAAAGTATTGCATAGTTTCCAATTCGGGTCTTTTGATCACACCCGCTTTTATTATAGTTCCATCTTGTTTAGTGATACCTTGAGAAAATGGATACCATTCATCCAATTCATCATTAATCCAATTCATCTTAATTGTTTCAACTTTATTCACCACTTCGCCAGGAACATTCTTACCCCATGGCGATAGTCCTACACAATTTTTCTGTAATCCCCAATTCCATCGAGAATTCATTTTCAACTTACCCTGTGCGAGTTGATCAACAATTGTTTTGTAAAGAACATTCCAATTAAACATCATACCTGTGATGTATCGGTCTGGCCCATACTGACCCATTGGTGCATCATTACCCATGCTCCACACATCTTGTCCATCTTTAGATAATTGTTGTGCAAGAATTACCACACTTGGAGAATCGGTTGTAGTAAACAAAACATCATTACTATGATTCGCAAGAACTTTGGCTGCATCCATATCTTTAGGTGGATCGAACCATGAGTTAATCCACACAATATTAACTTTAATGTCTGGATTGACTGACTGAGCTCCTAATGTAAGAGCATTGATGTTACGAATTATCTCTGGAATTGGATGTGAACCTACTACACCAATCTTATTGGTTTTAGTCAACATTCCTGCTGCTACTCCTGTAAGGTATCGTGCTTGAAATGAATGACAAACATAGTTATCTAAGTTTGAATCATTTCCCTTATATCCTGTAGCATGCATAAAAATTGTGTCTGGATGTTTCTTCGCAGACCTTACCATACCTTCCATAAAACCAAAAGATGTTCCGAAAACAATATCATGTTTTCGTGCAAGTTTACTGAAAACTTTTTCACTATCTGCTTCTGCAACAGATTCTACCATCGTTACTTTATATCCGTGTTTTGTTAAAGATTCAAATCCTTGTGAGTGTCGCATTGACCACCCACCATCGGTTGATGGCCCCACTAAAACATAACCAACTGAGGGTAATTTCTTACCAACAGCAACAAACCCAACCATTGTTAAAAAAACAACAGATACTAAAATTGCAATAATTTTTTTCATTTTACTCCTTCCGAGTTAAAAAATTAAACAGGTTGCTTCCACAACCCATCTTTAGATAAGAACTTCACAATAAAGTTCTACCAAACCCACGATACATAGGAATATCTACTTCCTTTTGTAACTTTACAAATTTCATGAGGATATAAAAAAGATGAAGGAAATATTACTAGATCTCCTTTCTTTGTATCTATTTTTTTATCCCCGCATAAAATAAGATCACCACCTTCATAATTATCATTAAATACACCTATAATTGAGAGTATTGGAATTCCTTTGTTATTCATGAGATCTGAAACATTATCCCAATGTTTTTTCATTGTTGCGCCTTTATCATATTTGATAAATTTTAATGGACTATACCCCCTCCAAACAGTAGGTTTTGTGGCCACTTCTTCAATTATATCATCAAAATACTCTTGTATTTTAGTATATAATTTTTCTATTATATTTTTATTCATTTTATCAATATTTTTAGAATAATTTTGACGCAATATTACCCACGGCTCTACAGAATCGCCTTCATGGGCCTCTTTATTGTCATGATAGTCATCTGAAGTATGGTTATACCAGTTATGTCTTGACCAACCTATTATAGTTGGACGCGCAACTGCTGTGGTAACATCATAACTCTCCTGTCTTTCAGGCTCCTCATCTAATATTTGTATACACTTATCACAGAATTTCTCATCTAAAAAATTCTTATAATGAATAACATAATTTTCTATATTTTTTTTCATATATTTTATACTGGCGTGTTCCACCAATGTTCCCAAGGGAAATGTATCCAGATACCCTCTGTATCTTTTGCACACTCCTGTGCGTAATAATGAGGCTCAAAATCGCACTCATTGTTCCACCAAAGAGAAGCAAAACGAACCTCAGTTGGTAACTCCAACGGCTGGTTCATTCTTGGCCCTTTGATGTAATTTTTCATTCTTGTAAAGGTTTCACCAGAATCACAAATATCATCCACAATAAGAACTCGTTCATCTGTTTTTCTTGGCAGATAATCTTCCCATTCTGGAAAATCTCTCAATGCTGCCTTAACTGGTTTGAATGGTTTATTCAACCAATGACTCATCATAACGCCTGGTAAAAGTCCTCCCCTTGATAAACCTACAATACAACAAGGATCAAACTTATCCAAGACTATCTCTCTACAGAGAGTATTCACATCTCTCCGCATTTCATCCCAAGGATACCATAATTTTTTCATGAAAATACCTCATTTAATTGTCTATTTACTTTAACAAATGTAGTACACTTAGGTAATGATTTTATAGTTTTGGCTCCAGCATAAGTACATGCACTTCTTAGACCTCCCAAAATTTCATCCATAGTATCTTTAACATTTCCTCTATATGGAACTTGAACTTTCTTCCCTTCTGAAGCTTTATAAGATTCTTTTTCTCCGTAATATTTGATTTGTGCTTCTTCTGAAGACATTCCATAAAATTCCATTACTCCTTCTTCATTCAGATTTCCTAAAAGTTCACCTTCACATTCTTTATGTCCGGCTAACATTCCACCGAGCATTACAAAATCTGCACCAGCACCAAAGGCTTTTGCTATATCCCCCACTACTGTGCAACCACCGTCTGTGATAATATGTCCTCCTAATCCATGAGCCGCATCTGCACACTCTATGGTTGCGCTCAGTTGTGGATATCCAATGCCAGTCATTTTTCTTGTTGTACATACGCTGCCAGGGCCAATTCCAATCTTCACAATGTCTGCCCCAGCGAGTATTATCTGTTCCGTTGCTTCTGGTGTGCATACATTCCCCGCTATGATTATTTTTTCTTTGGTTGCTTCATGTTTTCTCATCAATGCAACATAATCATTAAATCGTTCTGTATATCCATTCGCCACATCAAGACAAATCCAAGGTGCTGTAGGAGAATCATAAGATAAATCATCCAAATTTTGATCTAATCCGATTGTTCTTATTATATTCTTATTCCATCCCCATTCAGAAGATTCGACAAATTTACACAATGCCGTAAGCATAGGATACTCCATAAGAGTATGAGCCATGGCATTAGTTCCTGTATGATCCATATTTGATGCAATTATAGGAACACCACTCCATTGATGTTTTGAGTGTTTGAATGTAAATGTTCTGGTGAGCTCTGCTTCTTTTCGCGAGGTAAGTTGAGATCTCTTTGGTGAGATTAACACATCAGCAAAATCGAGTTTAACATCATCAATAATCCTCATTTTTTAGTCCTTCCGACTTAAATGCATAGTGATATAATAAACAACAATAGTGAATACATTTGAGAAGATCTTTTGGGTTCTTCCCTTCTTTTTTTCCAAAACGAAAAAGGTACTTTATTGCTGCACCCCTCGTGAACGCTTCGGAAATTCCCATTTGATCAAATACATCTTGTATCTGAATTTTTTGGTCACCATAATGTTCAGAGTAAGTTCCTGCGATATACTCTTTCACTTCTTCTAAAATTTTATCTTCATCATATTGAAAGAGCAGCTTCCCTGCTCCGTTTTCACTTTTCATAATAAAATCTTTTAATTAGGTTTATATTCCTTTTTTAATTGTCCATCCTCATAGAACTCACAAGGAACATTTTCATCTACAAATTTTTGATAATGATTGTTTGCTTCGTTCTGAGTTGGAAATAATGTAGAACCAGATTTGGTTTCTACTTGATAAGTTGGTAACTGGTTATAGAAGGGCATTCGGATTCCTCTAAAATAGTGTTACGACTTAAATTATGATAATACTGTATTTATGAATAAATAAATTTTAAAAAAAAAAGATGCTAATCCAAACTTACTTACATTTTAAGATATAAATAAAATGTTTCTAGGTTGTACTTACCCTCGTAAGTTCTATTAAGCAGTTGACGAAATCTGCCGCGTTCGATGATAATAGATCGTCATTCTAATGACTCGACCAACAACATCTCTATTCTTTTTCTACTTTAGGTTTTTTGGTATAACCATCTTTATACCATCCACCACCTTTTAATTGAAAACTACTAAGGCCCACTTGTCTTTTCATAGTTTCTTTTTCACATTGTGGACACGTTAAAACTATCTCAGAACTTCCTGCAGATTTTGTAAGTATTTCTTCAGCGTGGCCACAATTTTCACATTCAAAATCATATAATGGCAAGGCGCTCCTCCCTTGAAAGTCTTTGGGGCCTTTCATAGACCTTTCTATCACCAGTTTTAGTATTAAGATTCATCTGAACTTCAGTTGTTCTTTCAATTTTTTCTTCTTGTCGCATGGCTCCTTCATAAGGCTGAATTTTTTGTGTTAGGCTTGTAATTTTGTCAGCTGGAGCACCACAAACAGAACAGGGAATTACTTTTTTCATAGCAGAGACTTTTTCAAATTCTTCTGTAAGTGCATCACATTTAATACATTGATATTCATATATTGGCATATTAACCTTTCCACCATTTTCCTATTCTACCACCATGAAGGTATACTTCTTTATGACCATCACGAAATATTTTAGTAACAATTTTTAATGCTTTTTTCATACTATCTGTCTTATGAACCACTTCATCTTTAATTTTTATATAATACATATTCTATTCTAAAAAAGATACCATTGTTATTCTAGGATACTCTGTAAAATCTAATGTATCATGATAAGCACCATGATACATTTCAGCAGGATAAATTACCACTTTATTAAAATTATGTTCTATAAATTTTGGTGGTAATTTCCAATGTATTTCTGGATTTTCTTGATAATAACTTCTACCATCTTCTATATTATCTGGTGTAAGAATTAAATGATCTGTTTCTGGTGATTGCTTATAAGTTCCATGTACAGACTCGTAAAAAGCAACTCCATTTTTTTTAATATCTTCTTCATCATTAAGGCCTATGGTCATAGCATATTTAACAGCATAATCTGAGTGTGTATGATTTCCAAAAGAATGAGGTAACCTTAAACGATGTGGTTGTTCTTTCCATTGAAATAAATTTGAAATTATAGTTCTTCCATTAAATATATTTTTATCATTTGATAGGAGAGAATACGAATAGGTTAAATAGATTATTTTATCAATTATTTTATATAATTCCAATATTTGGTCTAATACATGATAATGTCTACAATCCCAATACTCAACAAAATTTTTACCGGCAGGTAAATGTTTCCATCTAGGGGCCGGGCTATCTAAAAAATAGTCCTTAACTTTATGAGGATACTTAAACACATTATCATACGTTATAATGATTTCTTCATAAATGTTATGTTCTATCATTTTATTCGCATCAAATTCATTTACTGCAAATATTTCATCCAGTATAACTGGCTTCCATGTTTTGGACTTATTACAATGTTTCATTCTCTATATCATCATCATTATCATATTCCCAAAAGGTTTCATCAATGATGTCTTTTGATGAAAACCCCTTCAAATAATTTTTTACTTGAAGTCTTTCCCTCTTATTACTTAACCGTTTTGCTTTTCTTGAAGACCCATGCCCCTCTTCTTCTTCATAGAAATCGTCTTCCATTTATTTTTACCCTTTCTTATTTGTGGTATTATTTTTTCCAAAAATTATTATACAACTCAATAGTTTTATTCCTTACTGTATGGGGCCAAAAACTAGAAGAAAATATACTATCCATTTTTGATACCCATAGTTTGTCTTGAGCAGTTGAAGTTCGTTGAACCATTTGATATTTTTTTTCACTTAAAGGTACTAAAACTCCTAAAGGAGTACCTGCCTGTAATAAAGTTTGTTTCTCTTCTTCTGCAGTCCACCAAAACTGAAAATTTACTTCGGTTGTCATAGAAGGATCTAAAATTCCCATAGTGGATGTAAAATCAAAAGTATCTGGATATGCTATAGGTAACATCATAAATTTTATTCCCTTTGGTGCTATAACATGCCATCCAGTAATAATTTTAACTATAAAAGGGTGAGCCCATGGTGGTTTTGGTAAAACATAAGGATTCCAATTTGGTTGACCTTCCACATCTAATCCTTCTGGGCTAGTCTTCGCAATAGAATATGTAAACTGATCACCATGTGGTTCAAACATAATATCTCTATGAAGGCGAATTACATATCCATACTTAAATAACTCAAATATGCCAGGACATTTGGTTAAGTGTCCAAAACCCGGCGTCTTATCACCACCATCTTTTACAATATTTTGAAAATCCTGTCTAGCTCGTTTTACCCATTCTAATTTTAAATCTTTATATTCTATAATAGGATAAGTTTCTATAATACTAAGCTCATCATTAAAAAATTCTATTTTATTCTTTTTCTTCCAAAAATTCATTTTAATTTTCTAAGTAACTTTTTTTGTTTTTTTCTAGCTGATTGTAATACAATTTTACTAACTCCATCCAAAAAAGTTTTACCTTTCATGTGATCCATTTCATGGTGAAAAACTCTCGCTGCTAAACCTTCAAAATGTGCACTAACAGGATTACCATCTACATTCTGATATTTTACTGATATCTCTTCAGGCCTTCTTTTCTTTAAATACAATAGTGGATAACTTAAACACCCCTCTTCCATTGACACCAGTTCTTTTGATTCTTTTAATATTTCTGGATTAAAACACACTATTGCCATATCACTATCGTCTATTCTCATTGCAAAAACTTTTACAGGCATTCCTATCTGATTGGCAGACAGTCCTAGTCCATGATGATAAACCATGTTCTCAAGCATTATTTCATACATAAGTTGTGGATCTGCTTGTGGTGGGTCAAAAATCCAAGAAAGGGGTTCTTTATGTAAAATTGGATGATCTTCTGGTAGTAAATCCATTTTTCTTACAAAAACTTCATCTATTATATTAGACATTATGCAGCCAATGTTGAATAATTTTTTTGTTTTTGAAATTTCATTGTTTTTTCAAATTTGTCATATAGTATTTCTCCTTTATGGCTTATAACGAATACATTTATATTTGAAGATGTACCATGTGTTAAATCATAAAGTATTTTTAAAAATTCATCTGTTCCCGAGGCATCTAGTGAACTATCAAAAACTTCATCAAGTACTAATAAATTGGTGTTCACACTATTTTTGAGTTTAGCAACAGCTCTCCAAGTGAAAAGAAGGGCGAGATCTATTCTCATTTTTTCCCCCTCACTAAAAGAAGCATAAGTAAATTCATCGCGATGTCTTGATTTTATAGTTTCATTAAAATTTTCATCAAGTTCAAACGTAATATAAAAATCCATTGCTGATAAGTATTTATTTATCAGTTTATTGATGATTGGAAGATATTGTTTAATAATACGAGTCTTAATTCCTGTATCTTTAAGAAGAGTTGTAGCTAATTCATATAAATGTTTTTCATTTGATAGTTTTTCCTTCTCTTTAGTAAATTCATCAATATCTTCTTTTATGGTTTCAAGTTCAGACCTCTTAATATCTATATCATCTATCATTTGTGATATTTCATCATTCTGATTAGCAACCTTATTGATGTATTGAGTACATACTTGAATACTATTTTGATTTTTTATTATTTCATTTTTAAGATTTTGTATTTCTTGAAGAACTTTATCTATACTAGCAGTTCTATGTTTCACATTACTAAGTTTCTCACTCAATTTAGTTATTCCACCACTTAATTGATGCATCTTACCATGAAAATGCTCAATCATCTTTTCACGAAAAACTTCTGGTATATCTTGCCGACATACATTACATTCTTTGTTGTTTTCGTAAAACTCTATGTCTTCTTCAGATTGAAGAATACCTCTTTCAATATCTTCCCTGTAAGTAGTTAATTGTTGAAGCTCTTCCTTAACTTTAGATTCATCAGCAATGGATGTATAAAATCTTTCAATTTCTTCATCAATTTTATTATTTTTTGTTTTATAATCTTCCAAATAGTCTTCATGTTCTTTTATATCTTTTTCATTTTTTTTTGTTTGAGTGAATTTGTTTTGTTTAAGTCTTTCGATTAAAAACTCTAAATTTTCTTTTTCACCTTTAGATAATCCAAGTGCAATATCAACTGTTCCTGTAGTATCTTTGTTAAGAGCAACCCTACCTTTAAGAAGTTGATTCATTACAGAAAAAATTTCAATGTCAAGAAGATCCTCAATAATAGCTCTACGATCAGAAGTTTTGAGTTGCATAAAGGGAATGAAAGTAGAACTACCCAAAAGAACAATCTGAGTAAAAGACTTATAATTTAATTTTAGAACAGTTTTCTCAAGAAATTCTTGATAATCTCTAATAGATGCATCTTGATTTAAAAGAGAACCATCCAAATATATTTGAAAAAAATTCTTCTTTATACCTCTTTTTACTATATACTTTTTATTACCAATACTGAATTCAATTTCTACAACAGTTCCACCTTGATTTATGGAATTGATAAGTTGTGCCTTATTGACAGACCTAAATGGCCTTCCAAACAGTCCAAAAGTTAAGGCATCTAGTATAGTAGATTTACCTGCCCCATTGTGGCCAATTATTAAAGTGTTTGAATTTTTATTAAGATCTACTTCAGTAAAAACGTTGCCCGTACTTAAAAAGTTCTTCCAACGAATAGTTTCAAATATTATCAATTATCCTCATTTAATAATTGTGGTTCATTATTATGTTCATATCTATATTCCAAATCTTTCATGGATTTTTTTATCATGATATTAACCATTTTATTGACAGTAATATCTCTAGTGTGTGCTTGACGAGCAATCTTTAAAAAATCATTCTCTGGAATTTCTACATTAATTGCTGTCCAAGGTTCTTCATCTTTACCAATTTGGACTGACTTCGGCCAGTCTTTTATTTTTTTCTCTTTTTCTCTTTCTATTTCATCTATATCATAATTACTCATTTTGTGTCCTTTATCTATTATAATGTTTCTATAGTTAGTGATTCATTATATAATGAAATAAGTAAATTATCAAGTTCTTTTTTATTATCTATATTTAAAGAATTGACATATTTGGAAAGAATGGTAAGTGTATCTTCGGCCTCGTCTATCATATCGCCTTCGATATTTAAATCTTGATCTAAGTTCTCTGCAACTGAAATGTCAGCCACATCAACAGCATAAAGTTTATCCATCAAGGTATCAAACCAAAATGGATTCTTTTTATTTATTATTACTATTTTTACATAACAATTTTTGTAAATTGAATAGTCATCATTTTGAATAGATTCCAGCGTCATCTTTTCATCATCATAATGAATCTTATGAAACATATCATAGGGATTGACTATAAACTCTAGCTCTCTAGTTTTTGTATCAAATATATGAAATCCTCTTGGATCTTTATAATCAGACCATGTAATTTGATATGGATTGCCAAGATAATATATATTACCATTATCAGACTTGTGATGGAAGTGACCACTAAATGCCATATCAAACTTTTTAAACATACTTGCATCCACACCAGTTTGACTATACTGGCCTAAGTGCATTTCAAAGCCCTTAACCTCTAGATGACCAAACAGTATTTGAGCTTTAGTCTTAGATATTGCAGACAACGATTCATCTTCATTTTCTGGACATATCCATGGCTGAAAAAATACTGTAGTACCATCCAAATCAACTTCTGTGGGTTCTTCATATACTTTTATAAAACCACCACCATCTCCTTCACTACCAGATCTCATCATTCTGAGACAATCCATGCTATTTACTTCATTTGTATTCTTGAAAAATGTATCATGATTTCCAATTATCATGTGAAGATTTATATATTGTTCCCAACATCGATCAAAGAATCCTCGTCGCATCTGATAAAGAGTTTTATAGTTGATAAACTTTCGCCTGTCAACAATATCTCCCATATGGATTACTGTATCAATATTTCTTTCTAGTAATGTTGGAAAGAAAACATCATTATAAAATTTTAAGAAATATTCTGTAAAATACTGTGAATCATTTCTGGCTCCCCAATGGGTATCAGTTATTATTGCTATTTTCATTATCCAACATTTCTTTAGAATTAAGAAGAAAATTCATGTGTTCATTGAGTTTGTCTATCTGTTCTTGAAGGTGTTGAACTTCTTTTTTAGTAGCCCATGTCCTATCAAGTCTAGGATCTGCGGGGCGAGATGGTGTGTATGCATTAATGCTTTGTATTGTCATGCCGATACCATAAAATATTCAAGGTTAGTAGTTTTGGTTGGTTTTTTAGCTACACTTTTAGCTTTTTTAGCTGCTTCAAAGTTTTTAATAAAATCATACATATTTGCTTTTTGGTCTGCATTCATTGTTTCTTGATTATATCCTTTATCACTATCGTTTGTTGATACTTCTATATTTTCTGATAAAGATGATGAACTTTCCATAGTTTTATATTTTACATAAAGCTGTTTCTTTTCTTTTTGAATCCTTCTAATAAAGGCATAGTATATAATTTGTGTAAAATAAGCAAATGGATTAGATGATTTTTCTGGATTAAAATTCTTTATATATTGAACACAATTTTCAATACCATCCGAAATCATGTCATCTTTAAAAGCATAATTTATAAAATTAGGTCTAAAGGAAAGTCTTTGTGCTATTTTCATGAAACATTCACCAAGATATTCTGAAATCATCGGTGGTTCTTCATTTTTAGATTTAGCCTCATTATATTCTCGTTTATATATCACCATTTCTTTTAAAAACTTTTCGTTATCTATGTAATGTATTGATTTTGGTTTTGCCAATATGTCCTCCTATAATTTGTCATTAAGCATATTATAACATGATATTTAAGTACTGTCAACCACTTGACAAGGCTCTTGACAGGTGATATAATACTGGTGTAGGGGTTAAATGAATCATTTCTTGTTAAGTCTTTAGTTGTACATAATATTCCGCCGTATCAAAATTTTCCTCTTTATATATTTTTTTTCTTTCCTCAAAATGATCTAGTGTGTAGTTGTGATTACTACCATAAGATAGATCATCAGCAATATCATACAATGTAGCTATTTCTTTATTTTCAGATTTTCGTAATCCTCGACCTATTGACTGTAAATTTCTTATACGAGACTTAGAAGGACTAGCGAAAATAATGTTATGCAAGTTCCTAATGTTGACGCCAACACTAAATACACCATAACTAGCAACGATGATGGCATTTTGTTCTGATTCCACAATGTGTCTGATTTGTTCTCTTGTATCTGCATCTGTTCCTCCATGAACGAAAAATATTGTTCTACCATTCGATTCCTCCTTTATCATATCGTGAAGTAATTTCCCATGTTTTTCAACAAAACGAAATAAAAGAAGTGTATTAGTTTTTAGGTTTAGAACTAAGTTTTTAATAAAAATATTTCTTGCTTTAGAGTTTATCAAATATTCTAATTCTTCTTGATAACTTATTTTTCTAAGATCATGACATATAGAATCTGGATGTTTTAATAAAATTGCTTTAATAGTAAATGGTGATAGATGTTTACTCTCTATAAGCTTCTTTGTTGAGGTGACCTTGTAGACCTTCCCAAACAACCCTTCTAAAACTAATTTATGAGTTAGTGTTCCATCTAATGTTCCAGTTGTTCCTATACGATATTTTGCATTGATACATTTGGTCATTATAGATGTGAGAGATTTTGACTTAAAACCATGAGCCTCATCTCCAATCACAAGTTCATATTGTTCAAAGTATTTTTGTTGCATCTTATAAATTGACTGCCAAGTTGATATTATAATTGGCAATTCAGATCCTTTATCTCTTCCAGCAAAAACCGTGTGACAGTTATTTGCTACATCAAATCCATATTCTCTAAAATCATTATACATTTGAGAAACAAGAGATGTAGTAGGAACTAAAATAAGAGTCTTCAAATTTAAATACCTTATTAGTATATATATAATCAAAGATTTACCAGAAGCTGTTGGAGAAAGTAAGAGTGCTTTATGGTGAGTTAATGCGTGATTGACAGCAACGATTTGGTAATCTCTAGGTGTTACTGGCAACTTTAAGGAATCTATAAAGTCTTCTTCAATTTCTATTTTTTCATGTTTAAAATTTGAATCAAACTTAACTTTATAATCTCTGGTGTAAAGAAATTTACATAGATGTTCAAGTAATCCCCCATAAAGAAGACGATTATGAACATTGAACAGTCTTATCTTACCATCCCAAAGTCTATTACGATATGCTGGCATAAATGTGTAGCCAGGCACCATAAAAGTAAAATGGTCGCAAATCTCTTGAGCAGTTGAAGCTTCAGAATCTATCTGAATATAGACTTCATTCTTTTTAGATATACTAATTATTTCCATTTGTAAATTTTAACCAATCTAAAGCATTCTTTATTTGGAATCCCCGATTGTTTACCATCCTAATAACAGAATCCAAATAGTTTATTTTTTCTTGTAAGACCACTATTTGTTGTTTCAATTTTATCACATCTTCATCCGATTCAATATAACTAGCCATTTCATTTTTGAGAAGTCTTCCCAAATATTGTTCCCAGCCACGAGTCTCAAGTTCTTCCTTAGACATTTTACCAGAGTAATATTCAGTCTTAGCTCGAATCAGTTTAGATAGTTCAAATTCGACTCCTTTTAGTCTAATTCGTTCATCAGTAAAAATTTTAAGATATTTGTCGTGGATTAATGGAATACGAATGGATTCAGTACCTAGTTCTGTATAATCAATTTCACGATCTCTATGCCAAAGTTCTTGAATATCTTCAAGTTTCAAATCACCTCCTAATAATTATTTTTTAATCAACTCCCGCTAGTGTCAGTTGTGGGGGGTTTTTCACCAGACGGATAAGCTCGTGTTCCTTCAAATGAGGTTTCATTGTTGAGTAAGTTTTCAACTGTATATACATCATAACGAAAAGAAACATCTGCAGTAACATACTCTACATCTGTTCCACCACTATCAAATGCGATTGAGGAAAGAGTTAATGGAAAAGTATCTTTAAATCTAAAATGTATTTGTGGATTCATATTACTGGTCAATACAGTTAAGACTGCATCAGTAGTCAGTTCTGAAGTTGCTGCTAATTTTTTATATTTTGCTTGACCTTCTGCTGTTGGAAATCCAAGTCCGATAATCCAATCATAAATCGCCAACCAATTTTTCATATTTTCATCTACTACGAATCTTATTGACAACTCTTCAAAACTAACTTCATCACCAGATAATTCTATCTGTTTTAATGGTGTGGGAACAGGAATAGTACCTATAGAAATTCCAGGCAAAGTAGCAGCTTGACAAAAATAGTTTACATCTGGAAAATTATTGAGTTGAAACCTAAACCCAATAGGACTTAAAAAACTAGTATTGATAGGTTGACCTTGTAATGCTGACATAATTGGGATATCCTTTCTATAATATTTAGTCAGGACAAAAAAAAAGGGTGACCACAATTAAGTAATCACCCTTCTCTCTTTCTTTAGGGGGTCACCCGATAAAGTCTAACTTACATTAGATTGTCAACTCTGACCAATCTGTAGTAGTAGTTACCATTGGCGTCAATTGTTCCGTCACCATCGCTGTGTCCAAATGGATTGGATACGATTCCGTAACGTGTTTTGAAACCAATTTTTGGTTGAAAGGAACTTTCACCAACCGCACGAACCATTTGTAGTGGAACGTAAGGACAGTAGAAGATACCTGCATCATAAGCAGATGCACCTTTGTAACCTACACAGAAGAAGTTAGTTGCTGACGCACTGAAATATGGATCAACATAAACTTTGTAACGGCCGTTGAGTGTTCCAACGAATGTATTACCTGTGTCATCAATTCCGGCTCCGTCCATCATTCCGCCCATGGCTAGAGCAGAAGCAACATCTGAAGATGTGATGATGATGTTACCTTTTCCGCGACGTGTTGACTTTGCAATTGCATTTGCATCACGCTCTACTTGGAACATCAAACCTTTGAATTTCTCAACTGACCAACGACCATTTGAGTCAACATCAAGGTCAAATACACCAGCTGTTGATGTATTATGTTGTGCTCCGTGCTCTGCACCAAAATAAATGGTACGGATAACTTCGCGGTTAATCTCTGCCAAGATCTCTTGTGAGAGGATGTTAGCAAGTTCTGTTTCAGCATCCAAACCGTGAACGGCTTTAAGATCCTGTGCCAATTCCATTGAGTACTCACCCTTGAGTGCACGTGTTTTAGCTGTAACTGTTACACGATCAATAGAGAATGACATTTGCTGGAAATCTTCAGCAGCTGTACCAGCACTTCCAGTAAGACCGAAAGTTTCAGCAGTTGCCGTTGAATTACCTACACCTAATACTGCAGTGTATGTTCCACCCTGAGCTGCTGCTGTTGCACCGGCTCCAGTACTGACCATATCATCTCCAGCGTCACCAGCATGTGTAGTATTTGGTTCGTTGTACATGGCTTCTGCCCCACCTTGAGAGTCATAACGAGGACGCATTGCGAAAATAAGTCCTGTTGGGCCTGTCATTGGTTGAACACCACAAACATCATAAGCAACTAAATTAGGCATTGCTCTACGAATCATGGAGATCAAAACTGGGTCTTGATATTGTACTCCACCAGACGAACTTGCTGTAGGAGCAAGTGATGTCAATGAAGTTGCGGCCTCAGTCAATGGCCCGTGACCTTCAGCAGCATGTTGTTCTGCCATAGCCTTTTCTTGGTTTTCCAAAAGAACGGCGGTAACCGCTTTTCGGTATGGGTCTTTAATCTTAGGCATGTCTGCATGGTCTAAGACTGGCGCCCACTTTTGTTGTAGTCCTTCAGCTAGATACATTTTTTGTAATCTCCTAAAAATGTTATTTGTTTAAACGAGTTAATGCAGAAGCATACTTACTCATAATTGGATCAATAACTGGTTCTGAACTATCTTGTTCTTTCTCAGTATTTTCCAATTCCTCTGTAATTGTTTCCGACTGTTGTTTTGGAAAATAATTTTCCTTAATGACTTCAAGTTTCTCGGTATATTGAGACTTGTCTTCAAAATCTATGCCCTCAGCCAATTTACCTAGTTTTTCTTTTTCGGTATCAGCGAGGTCTTTAGAAACTTCTCTCAAAGTTTCTTCTCTTTTATACTCAGCAAGCTCTTTTTTGACATCTACACTTGTGTTAATAGATTCATCAAGTTTTTGCTCGAGCTCTTCAACTTTCTCAAATAGATCGTCAACAAGGTCAACTTTCTCTTCTGGAATGTCAATATAATGCTCTGTAAAGAGGTTCTTGAGTCCTGTCATAAAATCTTCCACTAATTCAGATCGGATTCCTTTTTCAACAGCCAACTCATTCTCTTTCATCCACTCTTCAACAACATAGTTGAGATATCCGTCAACCTTTTCGGTAACTGTGGATAAATGTTCTTGTTTTGCTTCAGTAATTTCTTTTTTGTAGTTTGTTTCTAGTTCATCAATTCTTTGATTCACTTCAGAAAGTACTTTAGCTGAAACAGCAGCTTCAAATATTGTAGAAGCTTTAGTTTTAAACTCTTCAGAAAGTTCTTCTCCTTGAACTAATGCATCCATATCATCTTTAACATTAATTTCTAGATCTTCTTTCTTGAGTTTTTTGTTTTCCATTGGTGCTTCTTCTTCTTCATCACCCTCTTCCTCATCACCTTCTTCTTCTGTGAGAGTTGATCCCATGATCTTTGAGAATGAATCAGAAAGATCGGCCTTCTTCATACCATTTAATTGGTCATAAAGAGCTTTAATCATTCCGGCTTTGGTTTTAGGAATAGAAATAGCTTCTTCAACCTCTTCTACTTCCTCTGCTTCTTCAGCAACCTCTTCTTCATCAACTTCTTCTTCTTTTACCTTAGCTTTTGCTTCGTCTAAGATTTCTTCGCCCGAAGACTCTTCCGCAACAGCTTGTTGCTCTTCTTCCAGTTCTTCAGCCGCTTGTTCCAAAATTTCTTCAGACATTGAAAATCTCCTAATTTGTTATCTGTGAATGTTTACTAATATTATTTATAATAACTTATATTTACAACTTAACGATAAAATCCTTAAAAGCCTCTACAAGAGCGGTTTCACGATCTTTTCTTGAACTTTTTTCAATTTTATCTTTGTATTCTTGGATTTGTGTCTCTTTAAGTAGACCATTATCCCAAATCCATTCTTTACCTTCCATGATTCCTGCCACAAAGGCGTCAGGAGCAGAAGGATCAGCAACTATATCAGCTGCTGTTGCAAGGTAAAAATCACCCTGTACTTCCGAAATACCATTTCTTCCTGGCTTTAAAGAACCCATACCTCTTGATGAAACACCTAATTGAGCTCCTTCATCAATAAGATTTTTTACAATCTTTCCATATGGTGTATCTAAAATCTTAGCTCTTCCCATGAAGTTTTGGTCTACCTCTTCCAACTCTTCAATCATGTGGGAAACTCTTTCTAAATTAACCGTTGGCCCGTCTGGATGTCCCAATTCACCAAAAGCTCTTTTCTTCTTGATAAACTCTGTAGTATATCGTTTTGCTTCTTTTTGAAGAACTTGTTTAGGATAGATTCTTCCATTCCTGTTCTTAGTTTCAGCTTGCATGAAGATACCTTCAATGAAATAGTTCTTACTACCACCCTTAGTAGTTTCTGTAAGAAATTCTACATTTGTTGCTTCTTCGCTAATTAGTTTCATGGTTCTCTCCGTTATTATTTTGCTTGTGCACTGGCCTGGCGCTGTTTAAAGGCATCTTTCATTTTCTTTTTAATTATGGGTTTCAATCTTTTTTTCCATTTATTACCCATTTTTTGTACTTTAAGATCAGCTTTCTTTTCTATATTGGTTTTTAATCCAATCGACGCATCGGGGTCTTTATATTTTCCTGCTTTATCTACTAATGTAATTGCTTTCTGTCTTACTGCCTTATTCACTGCTTTGTCAATTTTGTCAGGAGTAGGTGGTTTTTTCATAGACCTTTTCCTTTTTATGGCAGTAATCTTTGCTTTCTTTTTAGCAATAATTGATCTCTTCTTTCTTTGTTGAAGAGTCAATGCTTCCATAAAATCTTTAAAAGCTTTCATCAGTTTCTACTTTGTCCTGCTTTACTTTGAGCACTTTGTTTATCCCTCATTTTCTTAATTCTAGCCTTGACATGAGGTAATTTTTCTAATTCCTTAGCTCTATCAGCATCCGCTTTAGTACCTCCCATTCCTGCAGCCTTACTCTTTGCACTCTGCCAAGCTTTCCAATCTGCCTCATCTTTATCTCTTGTCTTTCTAACACCCTTCAGTCTTTTTGAAACTTTTGCTTGTTTTTCTCTACCCTTTTTCGTAAGAATATCGAGAATACCTTCGTTAAATTCTGAGTATGTTTTCATTGAAAGCTCCGATTAACCTTTAATACATATCTGAAAATTTAGAAGCGTTAGGTGCATATCCTAATGATTGATTCTTCATGAAATTTGGTAATTCAAATCCTTCTAATTTTCCTATCTCTACTCCTATCATGTAAGTATCAGCAGAAGCAACACCTACTGTTGTTACATTAACATCTCCAAGTACATTACTAGAATTTCCATCTGCTGCTCCCATAGGTATTGCTCCAATATGGTTACCTCCACCTGCATAATTTATATAACCATTACTGTCTGTCAAATATGCAATAGTTTGTTCTGTACTACTTCCATCAAAGTAAATTCTAGTATGGTCAATACCAGATGCTATATTCCACCAAAGTTTTCTAAGATTAATTTTTGGTGTAGCAATAGACAATCGTGTACTACCATGAGTGGTTGCTGAACTTAATCCAGAGACACTTCCTGTCAATGTTTTTCCTGTACCAACATCTGTTGCAGTTTCTGCAGTCCAAGCTAGAGGTGTTATATCAGTAGCACTTGTAACCTTATAGGCTTTAAAAGTTGATGCTCCAGCAGTGTAATCCGTAACTCTTAGGTATATTGCTGTACTGTCATTTGTTGTAACCACTTCTCCAATACAGAAATTAGTAGTTGGGGCGCCGTTCAATGTTACTGTAGCATTGGCGTACTTTAATGCAGAAAGGTTAGCCCAGATACTATCAGATAATTGAGTTGCATCATCAGCAAGTCCAGTATGTTGTACCGAATACCTTGTATTAGTGTCTGTTATGGTATTTGTTAATTTAGTTATAGCCATTTGTTATCCTTATTTAAATCCAACTTCATTCTAGCTGGGTTATTAAATACTTTCATGTGCTTTTCCAAGAACTTTCATAAATGCTCGTTCAGTTCTTTGGATTTGTTGTATAGTTCTATTTTTTTCTGAAGAGCTTAACCCCTCTATATATTTAACCAAAATTTGAGATGTAAGTGGATCTATCGGTATATCTGCTCCGTCATCCAAAGTAATTTCACTATCTTTTCTTGACTTGGATGCTTTCTTCAAGTCATTCATCACACCTTCTGAGATAAACTCTCCAAATTTTAAAATTCTTTGAGAGGAAAGGCCCTGTTGTTTAGCTAAGTCCGTCAAACCTCCACCCGCATCTTTTCCTGTTACTTTACCTACTGTTGATGATGTATTATCTTTCTTTTGATCTGTTGGTTTCTTTTTCTTTGCAACCTTTTTCCTACGTTCCAATTCTTTTTCATAATCTTTTGTTGTCATTAAAATTGGCTTTTCTTTATCATCTTTTTGTTTCTGAGTTCTAGCATCTCTCCATCCTGGCGGAGCCTCATCATTATTATCAAAATATTCTTCAGCGTCTTTTACATCTTCAATTCCACCACGTTCCTCTTTATCTTTTTTATCCTCTGCTTCTTTTTCATCTCCTGCTACTCTTTCCCTCTCATCATAAGCAGCTTGCATTCTATTATTTTTAGGGTCTTCTTTTTTCTGTAATTCTTTTCTTTTCTTTTCTATTTCATCATTAGATATATTGGCTTTACTAGTACCAGCCGCTGCAATTTCAACAGCTTGAGTTACCAGTTTACCCTTATCATCATCCCATTTTTTTATTTGAACAAAAACACCATTCTCTTTATTATCTTTCTTTTCTGCTTTGGTTTCTCTGTACCCTTTAATAAGGTCTTTACCTTTTTTATAGGCTTTCCACCCCGCGAATCCTAAACCAACAGCACCCATTGCAGCCATCATTGCACTGGCGTATGGCCCAACCTCCGTTATATATTGTTGTTCCCCGCGGAACTGTTTAAATTTTTTCATATAACGGTGTACATTTATTGAGCTGCCTCTTTTTCAGCTGAAGCTACAAAAGTATCTGCTACTTCTTGTTTTTCATGAGAAACAGGAACAGTATTGAACATTGCTTGAGCGACTTCCGCCTTTTTAGCCTCAAACCCCTTCATAATTTTGTTAGATATTACACTTTGAATAGCTTCTTTAACTCTTGCTCCATCACCTGAGATGGAATATTTCACAATATCTTCGGTTGAATAGTCACTCATTTTTTAATCCTTTTTTAAATGTTTAATTGTATTTATATCAAGTTAGTTCTATGACTCAGAAAGAACACTTTTCATTATATTATTCATTTCTTTTTTGATTTTAATATCCTCTTTCATAAATTTATCTCCTACAGGAGTAAAAGATTCCTCTTCTTCTTCTGGAGGCGCAGCTGCTTTCTCAGCTTCAATCTGTTTGTCTATCAATCGAACTTCTTCATCAGTCTGTTTTAGAATTCTCTTTCTAATAAATTCTTTAGAATAGAAATTACCAACAATTTCTTCAGCATAGTTCATATTCTGTAAAGTACTCAATCTTTCGTTCAACATTTCTGCTTCTTTAAGTTCTGAGAAGTGTGAATCAGATTGCCATTCGTAAAAGAGATTTGGTTCTATCATTCTCCAATCATTTAATGTCAGAACACCCTTTAATATTAATTGTTTTTCAAGACAAGTATTAAACAAATGATTAAATCTGTTTCTAAGTCTTTCAATAAATCTTGTAAACTTTACTTCATCTCTAGATATTTCTTGAGCTCTTCCAAGAACAAATCCTGACTCTGATTCTAATCTTGATACAGGAACATTGAGAGATTTGTAAAGTTTTTTCTGGAAGTATTCAACATCGGCCAATTCGCCAAGATTTTCTCCGCCGGGAAGTGTAGTAATCTCTGTTCCTCTTCCACCCTCTCTTCGTGGTAACCAGTAATCTTCCAACATTGATTGATGTTTTCGATCATCTCTAACTTCACCAGTTTGTGCATCATAGACTAGTTTGTTTTTGTAACGAGTCATGATATCTTTAAGATATTGTTCTGCTTTTTGTTTTGGAAGATTACCAACATCAATGTAGAAGATTCTTCGTTCTGGTGCTCTTGAAATACGATAGATGACTACCGAATCTTCAATCATTCGTAATTGATTAAGAGGTTTGATTGCTTTATGAAGATATGAAAGAACCATCTTCTTATCTTCATTTAATAATCCTGAGTGACAATACGCAATGGAATCTGATGCAATTCTCATTACTTGGCCACCCTGTTTACCATCCATACCAGCTTCATTAAATGCAAAATATTCTTCAACTCTAGGCATTAAAGTGGGTTGACTTGGATCTTTTGGGGGAAGAATTTGACGGACTTTTCTAATTTTAAGTGCGTCAATTGGTCTGAGTTCTAAAATACCTTTTTTTGGACTTTGTTGATCTATTATGATGTGATAATAAAGTCTTCCATCAACATACCATTTTCGGAAAGTATCAAATGCAGTATCATTGAATTTCAATAATCCTAATATTTCTTGAAAATTTTCAGCTATTTTTGTTTTAATGTCTGGTGAAATATTAACATTGGTAAGATTAAGAGATACAGGGGGTTGTTCTCTATCAGCAACAACAGCATCATTTACTATGTCATCAATTGCAATTTCTGCTTCAGGATAAAGTGACATAGATCTATAACGGATAATTAGGTCTGCTTCATTCTTTGCAGAACCTTCCATATCCAGATAGGTAGCGTAGGCTCCGCCGGGAGTTCCTGCTACATCTATTGCACCATCTTCTGATTGTGGGAGTGTAAAAGAAACGAGGTCTTTTTGTTCCTTTTCTTTTTGAGTTCTTCCAATTGTAAAACCAAATAATTCAACGGCCATGTACTACTCCAAGAGACAGGGACTGAGCGCCCCCGGCCCCTAGTTTGTTTAAGTTATAATATAAAATAATAAAAATGATTATGCTGTTACTTGTCCAGTATGAGTCCAATAATCGTAAGCAAATTCAACAGTATATTCTTCAATTGCATCATTTGAATCCCAACCGAGAGCAATTTCACTTACTGAAATTGGGAAAATGTTTACAAAGTTGTATTGTGCTAATGCAGTTGTACCACCAGTTTTGGGATATTGTTTTACTACCCCCTGACCATAAAGATTTGCATTTGTAGTTGTGTTAATATTACCAACGTGAGTACCCATAGCAGCTATCCATTTTTCCATTCCACTTCTAATAGTGAAACCTTCATCATTTATTATGGTAACTGACCAGTTGTCAAATGTCTTATTTCCAGGCACTTTAACTACTCTACCAAAATAAGGAACTTCTACAACTCCAATTGTCTGTGCTGGAATTGCTGCAGCTTTACATGCAAACACAAACTCTGCTATCCCTGTGGCTCCCACATTTGTTGTCGCACCTACACCTGAAATTGTAACATCAAAAAGATTAGCTCGTGCTCCACCTTTAGCTAATGCACTATTTCTAAATGTATCTATTGTAAACGCCATACTTACTCTCCTCCGATGACTAAAATTAAAGATGTGATGGGGAAGTCTTTTTTACAAGTACTGCCTTCGCATGCCATCGTCTTCCCCCATCTATGAGATGTGTTATATACTATTATTTATACTACTTTTTATCCACCAACTACTTCTGAGAACGCAACTCCACTACGGACTGCGACAAAGTTTAATTGAATGAAGTTGATAGAACGATTTGGTTTAACATAAATGTCACCCACAAATTCGTTACGGTCAATCACATCACCAGTATTGTTTGAACCATCACAGACAACTTTAAAATCTGTAATACCATCTCGACCTTGAACATTCCTCAAGAATGGTTCTACTGCTCCAACAAACTGAGCTCTTGTGAAAGCATCATTGAATTCAAATAGTTGTGCTCGTGCAAACCTTGCAATAGCCTTTTCCATAATTATGAAAAGTCTTCGTACATTAATTCTATCAAATGCAGAAGGTTTTGCAAGAAGAGTCTTATCACCAAATAAAACAGTTCCGTCACCCATAAATGTTGTTACAGGATTGACATTATTTTTATAAAGTGTGTCTCTTTCGGATTTTCTTGGATTAAAAGGAAGTTTTATTACATTTCTGAAGTTTCCTCTATTGAAACCAGCTGGAGAGAACCAAGCGTCTCTACTTGCTTCTGTAGCAGCAGTAACACCAGCAGTATCTCCATTAAGAGGAACATAACGATAAACATCGTTATACTTGTCGTATTGATATTTGTATCCAGAATCAAGAACTGCGTAAGAAGAAGACCCTAGATTATTTCTAAACTCAACTACATCGTCAGCTTCACTTCCTTCATTATTGACAACATCGGCCAGTTCTGGTGAAAGGAAAGCTACACAATCTTTTCTACCTTCAGCTATTGCAATGAGTTGAAGTGCAACTGTTGCAGAAGCTTCTCCACCGACTATAAGACCGATATCTACTTCTTCTGCATCTTTGAACTTATTAAATGAAGTTATTTTATCTCCATCAGAAGGAGCAGAACCATCAACTCCACCAGATAAACTGACAGTTTTTACGAATGAACCACCAGTAATACCAGAGGCATATTCTATAGTAGAGTTTGCTGCTGTTCCCCAAGCGGCCACTGCAGCACCAGCTGTTGTATAGGCATCACCTATAGCGTCATGATCCATCCACCAAATATATTTGGATTTTCTATTGATAGCATCGACATAGTAGGCTGAAGTTCCGTCTTCGTTCTTTGCACCCTTTGCAACTGAAACTCCTGTGAAAGTTTCTAGTCCTGTTTCTCTTGTTCCTGTCCATTCTCCATCTTCATCAATAACTACAACGTGAACTTCATCATAGAGTGCACCACCCTTTTTAGCAGTATGTTCTGTAGTTACTGGTTCTTTGTCAAAAAGACCAGCATATTCCCATGTTCTGGAATATGTTTGAGCTGCAGCAGTATTTGTAAATGGTGTAGAACAAATCATCACAGAAGAGTTGGTTATTGAATTAACCCTTCGTTCTTCTCCATTAATTTTAACAATATCACCAGCTGTAAATTGTAGGTTAAAGGCTGTTGCAAGAACATCAGTTGTTCCAGTTTGAGTTACGGTTGTACTATTTGCTGTAACACCACAAGTTCCTAACATATTCCTTGCAGGTTCTGAAAATGCTGACCTCTTAAACCGAATAGCAGTATTACCGACAGCAATCGCTGTTGTAGGTGAGATTGATACTGCGGCAACTGTATTTGAAGTAATTCCACTAATGACAGCACTGTATGTGTTTGTTCCAGAGACTGCAATACTAATTCTATCACCAATTCTTAATTCTGTTCCAAAAAGAGTACTAGCTCCAGTTACAACTCCGTCTGTATGAATATTGACTGTTCCTGTAAGAGTTACATCACCATTTGAAGCAACTGTTGTATTTCCAGTTGCGAGGTTAGCTCTTGTTGGGCCACAAAGAGAAACTTTAAGACTGTTTCCTAAATCTCCACCCCATTTAGCAGACCAATCACCTTGAGCTGTTACTGGTGATCCTTCTTGTTCTGAATATGTTGCTTGATAATGTGATGTGTTTGAAATTAAAACAACAGTTCCACTTGCAGAAGCGTTTTTCATTGCTGTGTTTGAAGTCCTTACAACATGAAGTGCACTGGAATACTGTAAAAAGTTTGCTGCTGTTAAAAATGATCCGAATGTGTTTGCGTCAGGAGATTGAAATGTTTCCACCAATAAATCTTCTGAATCAATCAAAGTTACATCATTGACTGGGCCCCATCTGAAGCATCCTGCAAATCCAGCATCGATTGAAGAAATGCCAGGTACGATAGTTGTTAAGTCAATTTCAGATGTGTTTACGCCGGGGGATACTTGAAAAGGCATGCCATCTCTCCTAATTTAGTTAATTAATATAAAGTTTCTTACTATAGATTATTTATAAAAACTATAAACTCAGTATTTTGGTATTTACTGAGATATAAATACTTATATGATTACGCGGAGGTAACATGAAAGAAATTGAACGCTTTTTAACAAAGATAGATAAAAACACAGGAAGTGGCTGTTGGACATGGAAGGCTTCAAAAACACAACAGGGATATGGAATGTTTTCATATCAAGGAAAATCTATACCTGCACATAGATTTTCTTATCTACATCATAAGGGAGAAATCCCTTTAGGAAATATTGTACATCAAGTTTGTGGACAAAATTCTTGTGTAAATCCAGAACATCTAATAGTATGTACAAAATCTGAATCTAGATTAGATTATAACTCTACAAGAGTACATCCAGATACTAAAAAATTACTTCAAGATATAAGACAAGACAAAGAAGAACCTGACGCAGATTTTGGATTTGGAACAGATGTATGATTGAAAATCTTAATGTCGATGATTTGAGTGAAATTACACTTAATGCAAGAGTACCAAAACAACCCACAGGATGGTTAGAAACAAACCTACCAAAATCTGTGATGTCAGGATTACAAAGTTATATTGAATCAGCGAAAAAAAATCCCAGAGATGCAAATAGTACGTTAGCTGGAAATATATCAAAATCTCTCTTTTTAGAGGATAAAAACAATTGGTTTTTTGAAACCATCTTAATTTCACTTATTAGTAAATTTACGGAATGTTATCCTACATATTTGAGAGATATAAGAATATTTAAAGAGGATTTACCTTTCTGTTTAGATAAATTTTGGGTTAATTTTCAAAAAGAGAACGAATTCAATCCTCCCCACAATCATACTGGAATATGGTCTTTTGTGATATGGGTAAAGATTCCTACTGATTGGAGAGAACAACACGCATTACCAGTTAGTACTAATAGTAATTTTCCTAGTGCATCTAATTTTAATTTTGTGTATACTACACTGCTGGGTGAAATGGAACATTATGATTATTATTTAGATAAAACATCAGAGGGGGGTATGTTATTTTTTCCTTCAAAATTGATGCATGAGGTTTTTCCTTTTTATAATTGTGACAAAGAAAGAATTTCGATTTCTGGAAATATTTGTTTTGACAATTCTACCAGTAAACTTTAAAGATAATTTCTTACTGAGGGCGACACTTCCCAAATTTGACCAGTATTGTCAGTATATGTTTCTTCTTCTCGACCATCATCAATAATACCAAATGGTAACATATCTTGTTCAAACTGTTCTTCAAAATCTTCATACATTTTTTGTCTGAGATCAAGATCTGTCATATCTTTAAAATATCTCTGTTGAACTAACCAAGAAAAGATCACTAATGTCATTGCAAGGTCATCATGAGCTCCTTCTTCTGCTTCATAAGAATTGTTTTTAGATGCAAAGGTGGTAAGTTCAGCAATAGTCTCAAAGTCTGGAACAATTAACTTATCCGTTTCAATCATTTCCTTCAGAGTCGCACACCCTATTCTCTTGAGTTGTTTACTGGTTCGTATTCCAAGTTGAATATTCTTTGAAAATCCACCTCCAATTTGTTGTCCAGCTCTACCCTTCATAGAAGTTATCATAACATTTTCATATTCAAGATCATAATGTAAAGTTTCTGCTACTTGAGATCCCATGTCATTAATTTCTAACAAAATAAAAGCAGTGTTATATCTCATTCCCACTTGGTATATAATGTTTGGATATAACATAGGTGAAATCTTATTATCTCTATATTTTGCAACTTGGCGATATGGTATCTGTGAAACATCGAAAACAGAGAATGCTGAAAAATCTTGTCCTTTTCCTTGAGCAGTATCCACAATCATACAGTATGTGGCCTTTTTAATTGGATCTTCATAAACATCAATTCCATTTTGTGTAAATATTGGTTTCTTAAATACCATTGACCTTAATTTTGATGCATCTATGAGAGTACGAGTAGATCCTAAAAATTCACAAAGAAATTCTTGATTAAATTGTTGTTCTGAAGTATTTTTAATTGTCTCTTGTCTCCATTTGTCATCTCTACCTGGCACTTGAGTATAATGAACTTCTATTGGAACATAGTTGTTACGTTTTTCCTCAGCATCTATCCACATTTTATAGAATAGATTCATACCTAAAGGAGTAGAAACAATAAAAACTTTAGTAGTTTCACCAGAGGATATGGTAGGATAAACAGAGGTGAAAAATGCTTCAGCGATAGTGGTTGGCACGTGAGCAAACTCATCGAGAAAAATGATGTTGAAAGAAGACCCTCGAACTGCTGAGCCTGAAGTGGCAGACGCCAGAATCTTCGAGCCATTTTCCAGTTCTATGTTTCCCTTATTCCAAACTGTTACACCTTGCTGAAGAAATTTTGGTAGATGTTCGTATGCCAACTGTAATCGTGACAAAAGTTCTCTTGCAACAGCACCCTTGTTTGCGAGTATTGCCACGTTAGCTTCTGGATTAAATAGAACGTAATGTAGTAGATAGGATATGATGGTAGTGGATTTGCCCGTCTGTCTGGGCATCTTACAGATTACAAATCTTTCATCATGAAAATTGTTTATCATGTCTTCTTGAAAATCCCACATATCAAATGGAACTAGACCACGATCAACATTTACAATTTGAACATATTTTTTAATGAAGTATAGTGGGGATTCCATACACTTCTTATAATCTTCAATTGCTTCTGGCGTCCAATCTACGCTGACACCTACACCTTTTAGATTGGGGTTTCCAAGATAAGATTTGGACATTATAACTTTCTTTATTCAGTTTCTTTTATTGTTTTCCCTGTTTTAAGAAATTTTTGTAATTCTGCAGTTGAACCCACAAAAAGATTATTGGAAACATTTTTAGGGCCGGTAGTTTCCTGTGAGATATCTTTTTTTGTTTTATGTAAATTTAGCAATTCTTTATTTGTTTCAGTAAGTTTTCCAATCAACTGTCCAAAAACTTCCATCGCACGAGGATGTTCAGAACTTTTGGCAATTTCAAGCATTTCCTCCAAACCATCTTGTCCTCGTTCTATGAGATTGTAAAGGTTTTCTCTTACATACTGAAAATCAGTATCACTATCATCAGCTGAGATAGTAGGAACTAATCGTTCTGCCTTTACAACTTCTTTCTTAGGTTTGTTTACAATACCTAACATTTCATCTAAGTGATCATCTACATTCATAGGCATCACATCCTTCATGTTGCTATATCCTCACCATCGGTTGGATCATTATATTTACCTTCATCAAAAAATTCAAAAGTTTCTGAGAAACCATAATCAGAGTCTGCTGTTGTAGAAAGAGGTGTAGGAACGACTGTGTAACGAGACTTGATTGTAGCATCTTGTATACCATCAGTAGCTTTTTCGTTCATAATTCTTGCTCTATTATATGTTCTGTATGTATTATCACTTTCTTCATTCAACACAAAAGCCCCATCTTCCAAAAGGAGTCTAAGATCACCTACTGAAGTAGAACTTTGACTTTCTTCTAGTAATGTAAAAATAACTAAATTTGTTCCATCTAATAGTATATAGTTAGTAGTATCAAAATCACTATCTTCATGTATAATAAAGTCTGGAAGTTCAATTTCTGTATCTCCGCCAGGAATTCGGAAATTAACTTCAATTGTTTTAATAACTTGACCAGAAGAAATATTTGGATAGATAAACCCTTTAAGTGTAAATGAAAGAGTCCAAGTAATAGTTCTTCTTGTTGATAAATCACCCTCATACTCATCTGCTACATCAGCAGAGTTCAACGTAATAGGAATATCTGCCTTGATGTTCATATCGGGAATTGTATTGACAGTAACAGTAAACTCTGGTGTAAAATAGGGGAGTACCTGCTCTAAAATTTGTGTTCCATCTTCAGCATTCTTAACAAGTATGAATAATGAAAACTCAAAATTGTAAGGAACAGGATTATACATTGTATTCATGTTGGTAGAAGTAGAAGAAGTGTTGGCTGCAATATTTCTACCAATCGTATTCAATTTTCTAGCAGAGTCATAAGTAACTCCTGTCATAGCAAACCCCATCCTTGGAGTTCTTGTCGCTACAACTTTTCTATCCGCAGTGGTATCTTGAACAGCAAGTAACCACTTTTGTTTGGGGCCATACGCAAGAGGAACTTTCATTTTCTCAACAACAACACCACTTGAATTTTTCCTTTCAATATTAATATCATTGAAAAGAGTTCCAAACACTGCTACATATTTTCTTATAGTTTGATGATAAAAGGTAGATCCTAACATTAGTACCCTGTTCCTTCACTAAATGGATTACCCTCTGAAAAATCTAAAATCCCATCAGCAACAGTTTCAATTCCAACATTGTTTGCATAAGCATCATTTGATATTACTTTATCATCAAAAGATGTTGTGGCATACGATGCACCAGATTCAAAGAAGGGTTTACCTTCAGTTGAAGAGTTTGGAGTATTTGTTGTACCATCTTCCAACAGAAGTGTAGTATCATCTTCTAATGCTATAGAAAACGGATATTCATACATTTGATTATCTTCATCAAAAGTTCCAACAATATTTCCAACTGTAAGAAGACTTGTACTAGAATTCCAATCAAAAACTTCTCCTTTAATTGAAGAATTTGCATATCCAGTAGAACCTTGATATACTTGTTCACCGACTGTAAATGTACCAGCTCCAGTACCTAGAGTGAATTTTATTGAATAGGATTCTTCTCTTTCTATCTTATCCAACTCCTCAATACCAGTATCAATTGCTTCATCTCCATATTCAAACAGTTCACAAACTAAATCAAAAGTTTGTAGTCCACCCATTTGATAAAAAACATTCGTATCTTGTACATGCTTGATTTCAAAAAGAGAGTCAGATAAAGGAAAGAAAATAAGATCACCCTCTAGTGGTTCTTTATCTCTATTTCCAGTTTCAAAATTTAATTCTTGAAATCTTCTACGAGCAATTGTAAAAGTAATTTGATCTCTTACTTCTAGTCCAAAGTTACTTACAAATGTACCATCTCCCTCAAATCCATCTATACTCTTAATATAAACTTCTACCATTCGAGCGTCTTCAAACTTAGAAATACGATCTTCTCCATAGATAGAATCTGTATTAACTTCAGTCCTAGGCATATAGTGAACATCAATACCAAAAGATTTAATCGACTCAATTACGATGTTTTCAACTAATTTTTGATCTGGTGTATCTGTTCCATAGTGATTGAAGTAATGATTGGTTGCCATTTATATCCTCTAACCCATGTAGAAGTCATCGGGTAGCTGATACTCTAGCCTTCCTTCAACTTCTAATTTTTCAAGTTCTGTAACTGCGTCATCATATAGTTGTCTTCCATTTAACGTAACACCCCCTGGCAATTGAACCCCTTCAAATTTTATAAGATTCATACCCCATTGTTTTTTCATCAAAGCTGTACAATATTTTTTAAGGAAAATATCACTATAGGCATCTGTATACGTTTCTGGATTCATTGATGCATAAGCTTCAATTACAACAAAATCATCTATTTTAAGATCTGCAGACCAATCTATATCTAGATATAATCTATCTCTATGTCGATTGAATCTGAATCTAGGTAATCCAGAAAAAAGGTTTTGAATAGTAGAAAGATATTGCTGAGTAAACACATAGTTTTTCATATCACCAGCTGCACCCATTGTATAAAGATCATTCAGCGCGTACTGATAATTGACTGAAAACATATTTGTACTACCACTCAAGTTTTCGGTAAGTGGTATAACTCCTGTGATTCCAATATAACTCTCATCTAAAGAAATATAATGATTGTCTATATCACCAAGTGTTTGAGCTGTAGAAGAATGTACTGTTGCTGTTGCTCCACTTGTTAATCCTGTGATGGTTTCACTTGCAGTCCATGTTGTGGTAGTGTCAGTATAATATGTATTTCCATCTCCCTTTGCTATAGCATTAGCATTGTTTTTTGTAGTTGGTTTTGAATACCTTATCGTAGTATTTGAGCTGATATAATCATTAATTGTAGCTCTTATTCCACTCGTTCCTCCCTCAATAGTTTCACCTGCAGAAAAAGTTCCAGACTGTGAAGAAACCAGTTGAGTTGAAGCAGTAATTTGTTTTTTAACAAATTCTGGATGAGTACCATCAAAATGATATTCTTGCCAATAAGTTACTGCGTCATCAATAGTATCTTCAATCTGATCATCATCAAGATTTAGTTCAATAACTGGATGGCCCAATTTTCTTTTACAATAATCTTTAAATGTAGTTCTGGTTGTAGGTTGTGTCATTTGTTAAATCCTTATTTTGTAGACTCTGGTGATACGGTTATAATTCCTTGACAAACCCGCTCTACAGTAGTTCCATCTGATTGAGTATATTCAACATCATATACATACTGATCTGCAGCAACGTTTGCAGTATTTGTTGCAGTCATAGAAATTGTGACATTCGATCCAGCAACAGAAGTTGAAAAAGTGTGGATATTGTTACCAGAATATGTAGATTGTCGCATCTTAGCGGCACAAGTACCTGTAGAAATTGTGACATTTCCTCCTGCAGAGTTTTGTGCATAGATTACCTTTTCAAAGGTAGCCCCTTGATCCATTACAAAATTTATGGTTCTTTTACTTAAAGTCAGTGCCATTTATATTCCTTACGTTGTATCTGTTGGATAGTTATTTGCCCAGTATGAGTTGTCTGCCATAGTGTAAAAATAACCTTTGTCATCCATTGATCCAAGAGCTCTAAGATCATTACTATCTGAAGCACCAGATGTTATATTAGGATATTCATTTTTTTTATTTTCAGAAGAATCTTCAGTTCTATTTGGATGATGACTTGGACTCCATACCCATGTGTTTGTAGCATCTTTATTGTATTTTGTTGCCCATCCAAGCGGATCCATAGAGAATCCATTTACTCTAAAAGGCTGACTAGCTTTAGTTTCTGAAGTGTCACCCTGTAAGTCTGAGTGAGATAATGCTG
>VTLG01007709.1_pt1 | contig 32702 bp, 51 predicted proteins | sample 4694571 | NCBI WGS metagenome assembly VTLG01 (sample SAMN12604809, study PRJNA352737) | marine metagenome | biome: ENVO:00000447; feature: ENVO:00000209|ENVO:00000569|ENVO:01000036; material: ENVO:00002151; isolation source: viral sequences binned using virsorter ...
AGTATCAATATTTAATTTATCAACTACCCCATCAAATACTAATGCTCTGCCACCAAAGACATCTGCGTGATCTGCAATGTTAGCAGTAAGTTTAGGAGAGTTTGCGTATCCAGAATTAATTGTCGTAGCCATTATTTAAGCACTCCTGTGTTTGATGTTACTTCTTTGATAGATAATGATGTTATAGTAGCTACTGCAGTATTTGCAGTTAGTAAAATCTGTAAACCACCATAAGAAGTAAACGCATAAACATTTTCATTAAATGTTCCTGTGATTCCTGTTTTGTAAGTTTCTTGCCCACCCCAAGTTTTTAATGTAATACTTCCTGTAGTTATAGAACCTTGAATGTTAATTTTATATAATTTTGTAGTGCTTTCAAAAGAGCTTGTCAAAGTCCTTATAGTGCCATTATCTGCTGTTGCAGTTATTGAGGTAGCAGATGTTCTTGTTAAATTAGAAACTTGATTCCATTGACTTGTATCAGTAAAATCATAACTTGTTAATAATTCACTACCTAATGTTTCTCCTGTAACAACATTATCAGTACCATTACCCCTTGAACTATCTCCATCAAGTGGATAGTACGCAACGATGTCGTTAGTTACTTTTTCTATTGAAATATTGCTAATTGTTGTGGTTACACCATTTGAATAAATTAATAAATTAGCAGTACTATTTTTAAAGTATACTATATGTGTCCCTACTGAAGTTATTCCAAATGCGTTTAAAAAATTTTGTACAGTTCCATTCCTTACTATTCCTGCATTTGTTAAATCCTCAGCAGAATCTATAGTTATAGTCATTTTATATGTAGCACTTGCATCGTCAAAAATGTTGCTTTGAGACAAATAATTAAAACCACTTGTGCCATCTGCTGATGCAGTTCCGTTAGTAGCATTTATACTCCACCCTGTACCTTTACTCCAATCACTATCTGCATCAAAACTACCATTAGTTACTCTTTGAGATAATGTACTTTTTACATCAGCAGGAATCTTTGAGTATGATGTAGATTCAAGGACAGATTGTATCTGAGCTTGCGAAAGCTCTCCTGCCCATATCCCTGCTTGAGATATATTGCCTAAAAAATTTTCTGCAATAGCACTTCCTGTCCAACCTATTTTAAATGTGGCTGTGTTTGTTTGATTTCCATTTCCTTGAGATACAGTATTATCTAATATACCATTTATATAAAACTTTTTATTACTTCCAGATTGTACTAAAGCTACATGAGTCCATTCTTTATCTGGTATCGCTGAAGTACTATTAACATTACTACTCCCATTCCAACTCGCAAGAGTATCATTTGTTTTATCTATATATAATTGCACCTCTGTATTAGAACTATTTCCATCATTAAGCCTTACTCCAAATATCCCTGCGTGATCAGTATTTGCTGTATCGTGATATATCCATGCAGTTAATGTAAAATCACCACTTGAAAAATCATATACATCAGTACCAAACTCTACATAATCTGTATCACCATTAAAACTCGCACTACCATTCCCAATATTGTCTGCTTGTCCTTCTTTAGCTACATCAACTGCACGAGGTAAGATCGGTGCATTGCCACCATATACTGTGTTATTTATAGTAGCTCCATTATTTGTACCATTGTTACTACCTTTACTATCATTAAAATCTGTATCTAATGCCCACCAACTAACTAAACTTGTTTTTTCTACACCTTTTAGTTGGCTATAGGATTTGTTTTGTATAGATTGGATTTCTTCTGGAGATAGTTCTCTGCTCCACAATGCTACATTTGCTATCTGACCATCCCAATAGTTTCCTGTTCTATCCCATCCTATAGCTACATCATGGGAATTAGATGCACCACTTGTTGTTGTTCCAGATGCCCACGCTACTGCACTACCATTTATATATAATTGATAAGCACTTCCATCATAAACTAAAGCATAATGAAACCAACTTCCTGTACTAATAACACCTGTTGCAGTTTGAGCAGTAGCACTTCCATTATAAGTATAAACAATACCATTTGCACCTACACTTAAATTGTAATCAGTAGCAGTTCCTCCTGCTTGTCTTTTTGATATTATAGTTTTAAAATTTGCTAAAACATCTAATTTTGCCCATGCAGATATTGTGTGTGGATTTGTACCAAAACTTAAATCTGAACTATGTGATATAGCTATATTGTCATCACTACCATCAAACGATGTTGAACCTTCTGATGGAAACTTTAGCGTATTTGACTTATTATAATTAAAATCTAAATAAAGTTTTAGATTATCAGTAATAAAGTTTAACCAAGCTCTCCACCTACTATTAAATGATCCACTATCCCCATGAGTGTTATTTATTTTAGAGTTTAGGCTTGTACCTTCCCCACTTGCCCAATTTCGCCACTTACTATTTATACTATTTCCAGATGCACTAGCATCTTTTAGAAAATCACTAAGATTAGTATTTAATGATCCCCCACTATCATCATTATCATACTGACCTTTTACATTTGTATTTAATGAATCTGACATATTATCCTATCAGCTTGGGGGGAATAAATCCCCCCTTGCTATTTTTAAGGTTATTTATTCTACCTTGCTTTTAATCTCAATTCCATAAGAATCAGCGATTTCAACACTACCACAGAACATAGAACCAACATAATCAGTCTTAAGTCTGACAGCATCTCTTTCGATTTCAACTCTAGGAAATTCACCTGCATAACCAAAACCAAGAGCCATCTTTGAAAACATAGCTCCTATTGCGTTACTAGAGCCAATAGCAATTTCTGATGTTGTGTAAATATCACAACCTGCTAACTGCCCTATGAATCCAGACCTTAACATATCATCCTGTGAACTTGGTGAACCACCAAACTGATTAGATGTTACAAGGTCATTAGATAATCCATAAGCTCCGTAGATTGCTTTTGGATTGTGTACCATTGAGTAAGGTGCAGGAGCATTATTAGCCTGTAGCTGACCTAAAGCACTAAATAGATCATCAACACTAATACCATTGCTAGTATCATTAGCTGTTCCAGAAAAATTATCAAAATTTGCAACAATTAATGAGTCTACTTTAGCACTTAAAGCATTACCAACTAATTGACCAATAACTTCTGAAGGACTATCAGCAGAGCTATTTACAGCCTCATCATGGATTGGTACTCTTACTGAATACATATCCATAGTCGCTGTTGCCTTAACAGAAGATAATGCAGTAGCTGATATAGCTGTTGAATCATGCTCTGAGTGTGCTGTTACCTCTCCACTTGTTACTTTGTTAGTTCCCAAATTATAAACAGGGAATGAAATTGTATCTGCCTTATCTCTTGCCTCTACCTGTACCAATGGTAAACAGACATTAGCTTTAGAGAAATGCACCATTGAGTCTGCAATTATCTCTTGGAGTGAACCTTGTAGATAACCAGAACCTGTATCGCCTATAGCCATTTTTTACTTCTTTCTAAATATCTTATCCCATTTCTTTTGATCAATGTGGGTAAAAGACGATCTTATTGTGTTAGGAGTCTTATCTCTACCTACTGCTAAACTAAATCCATCCTCAAAAGGAACATCTACACCATCTAATTGGTACTTCATCTCCCCCTCTAAGGTATTGTTAGTAGTAACTCTTCCATCTGTGGGATCAAACCCATCAAAATTAGTAGCTCTTCTGTGATTAGTTCTTTCTGAAGGCATTCTTAATCCTTGTATAAGTGTCCATATTTATTTTACCCAACTGAAAATCCTTTGCCAGATCAACTACAGATTTATAACCTTCTGTACTTACAGGCTTAGAATTATCAACTGAAGGGATATTTGTTTGTTTAACTTTATCCACATGAGCCTCCAACTTATCTAGTGGTAGCTCACCATATATCGCTCTTTCATCTTCTGGCAACATCTCTAATAAAGAGTTCTTTCTACCTACTTGATAATCATCCCAAGCTGTAGCTTTGCTTTCTGCTTTCTCTAACTTCTGATTCATATCAGCCATTATTCTATCATACTCGCCTTTACTTTCAAGCTCTTTCACTTTTGCATCTTCTTCTTTTTTAGCAATTTGCTCTTTAAGAGACTGTAACTCAGTTTTGAATGTATTTTTCTCGTTTACTAATTCCTTAAAGCGACTATAAGGGATAGCATCGGGAGTCTTTTCTTCATTGGACTCTGCAATGGGTTCTTCTTTTACATCTTGAACTAGATTGTTTTCTGTTTCCATTTTAACCTCTTGATTGAGTTGTTATTAAAAATCTATCTGCCTATTTTAAAGTTGATAGGCTTTGCAGTTTCTCTCTCTGCATTTACTTTAATTTTTTTACTAGCCATAACCTGTATTATTTTTAATGAATCATTAGATAATGGTTTTGATTTAGTAGTTACTGCCCTACCCATATCTTCATTCCATTGTATTTTTTGAGCATCTACACCACTCCAACCTATCGTAACACCTTCATTAGTTACTTTTCTTGTTTGAAGGTTTTTCATCATATCACCTGTAAGCGTAAGATTTACTTTATTTCCCTTACTACCTCTTCTTAAACGAGGCTTACGCTTTGCATATCCCCTACTATATGACTTAAAATTCTCATTGAATACATCCTTACCCTTCTTCTGTGTCTGTACTCGTATCTCATCAGTAATTTCATCACCTATCTTTTTCCAATCGGTAGGATCAAATTTTGGTATATTAGCTAGTTTACCCAACCTTAATACCTTCTACAGTTACAGGATTAAATCTTTTCTTATCATCTATAAGTGCTGATGCTTTATTTGGTTTGATTAATTGTTCTGATCTGGATGTTTCTCTTGCCCATCTATGTCTACAATTAAATCCACCTGCATTACTAAATGTATTAGGATATTTAGCATCTATTTCTGCTCTAGTCATTGAACCCTCACTAGCCATAAGTAAACATATATCTCTAGTCTTTTCATCTATAACACCTAAGTAAACATATTTAGCATCAGCAGGATCAAGTTCAGCCATTTCTACTGTTACATTACGCTCAAATTGATTCAAAGCAGTATTAGCTAGGGTTTCTGCTTGATCTGCTCTTAAAACGCCTCCTGCACCCCTTAAAATACCATCTGCTATATCTCTTTCAGTAGCACCTGCTAATATCCCCCTTGCTACTTCCTTTTTAATTAGCTCACCCATTACTCCTGCTTGTTTAGCAAATGAGTTTCTATCTATCCTTTGTAAAGCTGTTAATGACTCTGCTGTTACTGCACCTGTCATTTCCATAGCACCTAGTACATTTTCATACTCTAACATTAGCTTATCTATATCAGCATTTAACTTTAATTGGTTAAGAATAATATCTTCCATATCCAACCCTTGCAATACAAGTAATATCTCATTCTTACTAAGTCCTTGCTTTTGTAGATCAAATATCTGCCCTACAAGCTCTTTCTGTACTCGTTCTACTGCTTTAGCGTATTCTATTGATGCTGTTTCTTTAGCCACGCTGTAATGCCTCTAATAGTGGGTTAGTAGGTGCTTGAGGTTGTTCTTCTTCTAATGTACCCATCTTTTCTTCTAACTCTTCATCAGTTATATCTGGATTGAAGTATCTAACAAGCTCTTCTCTAGTCATTAGATTATTCTCTAACATAAACTCTAATTTATTACGCTCATTTGCCCACTCTTGCGGTACAGAGCTTTCTTCAAAGTCCACAGCATAAGATTCACTAAATGATCTGTTTGTATGGACTTCTAGTAATCTTCTATCTATAGCATATCTATCTTGTTCAAACTCAGATATAATTGGTATATCAGCCTCCCTAGCCTCTTCATTCTCAAGATTCATTATCTTTAATGCTATACCAGATGGGGGTGTAGTACCCTGTGAGAAGTTTATAGCTAAGTTATGATTCTGTGCTGTAATAGTGAGTAATTCTTTAATACCTGCTATCATGCCATTAATATCAGTATTAGGTGTTACATACTGAAAACTACTATCACTTGGTAATGCAATAAGTCTATCAATACCAAAGGGAATGTCTGGTATCTCTTGATCTATACCAGAAATAACAGGTGAACCTGTTTGGTAACGAATAGCTAACATAACTTGAGTAAAACCAATACAAGCCTGTAAAGCTACCCTAGATACATCACTAGCATCGTATGGAAATACTATTCTGGATATTGGATTTATCTTATAAATGTTTACCATCTCTGGATTACCATCTACTGCTCTTATCTTACCATCAGATGAAAAAATAAAATGTAATCCCTGCTCTTCTCTATCTTCACTCCAGAATACAAACTGCCTATTATTTCTAGCATCTCTTTCTATCTCATAGCTATATCCAAATGGTACAGACTCCCCTTCATAGTAGTATTCTTTTACATTAGGCAATATATCATACTCTATACGCTGTTTAACTGCATTCCATCTAGACCTCATGTGTATCATACCTAAAGTCCATGCTAATTCCGATGCTATCCTACATTGAGTATCTAAATGATAAGTATAATCCAAATAGTCCTGTGCAGATTCCCCACCTATTAATCTGTATGGTGCTTTCTTATAATGTAACATTCTAGCTCTGGCAAACTTTGGTAATATGCGTAAAGTAGTAACAGGAATAGACCTAAGAGACTCACTAGGAAAGTATTGTTCTATATGTGCATCCATGTTTTTATTGTAGTATAAATCAAGTGATACCTGCTTTTCAGCGTATTCATCTGCAAGTAAATCCATCTCTGCCCTACGAACTGAATCCATTACAGCCATACGACCTAGATTTGGGATAGTCATTTTATCGTGAAATTCCATTTATAAACCTTTACGATGTGGCATAATTATTAGCCTCTGTATATTTTTCTATAAACTCCCCAACCTCTGCTTTTTTCCTTAAATCCATGTGCTTACCATAATAGTGCAAAAATATAAAAGTAATAATGATTCCTACTACTATACCTAATAAAAACTCTACCATTCTCTACTAACAACCTTTCTAGTGCGTAATGGATAGTAGTAATTACATAAATAACCTAAAGCATCACTAAGATGTGTTTGTTTAGGATCACGCTTATCTATATCTCCAAGCCTCCAAACATTCTGCTCTAAGTCCATTACTAGGTTAGGACAACCCTCTACACTAAAGTTACCTTCTCTTATTAACTTATTTACACTAGCCACTCTATCTCTTACAGCAGGGTTCTTTCTAGGTGATTTAAGATTAAATCCGTATGACCTCATAATGTCGTGATCAGAAGATACTGCTGAACTCTTACGAGCATTACCACTAGCATCTGATATTACAGTTACATTAGGAAAATCTTTCTTAATTAACTCAGCCATATCATAAGTGTTAGCATTACTCATGCGATACTCTTTAAATACATGAACCCAACCATTACCCATTCTAACAGCTAATGCACTAGCATAATCAACATTGTAGTCTTGGCATATAACTACAGGTAAGTGGTCTAAATCAGTTCTCTTAACAATATGTTTAGTTCTATCAAAGTCTTTATATACCCTTCCTTGTGTAAGATTAATAAACTGCCCATGTACATAGGCTTTTATCTCATCATCTGAATAAGCTGATAATAAGTTCTGTTTATATTCTTCTGGTAAGTGCAGGTTATCTAATGTAGAACCATATACAATACCAATATCAAGATCAGTACGATTACTTAACTCATAACCCCAATTAAGTTGCTCTGGAGTACCTGTTAAGAATATCTCTAAGTGATTTGCCTCTGGATGTCTTACTCTTGCAATCATCTGGTCAAATACCTCTTTTTTTTGTATAAATGGTTCATCAATTCCTGCCCAAGCTAAGTTAGAGCCTTTAAGACTATCTGGTTTATCACCAGAGCCTAACCATATACGACCTTCCCAATTATGTATGAGAAACTCGCCTTTCATCTGATTATATGTATAGTTTATGGCACTTCGATTAAAAATATCTTTTAATGTTACTACTATTGTTCTCTGTGAAAGTCCATGTGAAGGACTCACATACATCCCTGCATGTGGTCGATTCAAATAGCTCAGATATATTGATCTTAAAGCTCCAATGTAGGTTTTTCCACTTCCGTACCCACCGATGAGAACCTTGTAAAATGTTTGTAAATCCCACCATTGCAACTGATGTGGCAGAAAATTCTTTCTTTGTATTTTGAATTGGCTCACTCAATGACAAGAGAATCCTTATGTGTAATTTCTTGGATTTCCTTTACTTTTCCTTCCCCTCTATCAGATAAGTAGTGCATAGCTGAAATACTCCCCCTGTGAGCCATTTGAAATGCTTTGTGTATCATTTTTTCCCTATTAGTTACACCATCTTTGTGTAATTCATCTCCATGTGAATTAATAATATCAGCTAATGATCCTCTCCTACCATTAGGATTAGCAACCTCACCTTTTTTAAACTGAGTTTTTGGGTTTCCAGAAGTCTTAAATTGTCCATTTGCCCTCCGTTTAACCTCCATTTCTTTAGTCATGTGTGATTAATCCCATTGCTAATGTTTTATTTAACATATCCATTAAATCCTTTACTTTATTAGATTCAACTTCAAATACATCAAATTCTAATCTCCAATTATGAGTTGTTTTAAGATTTTTAATCCCAACCAACTCAACATTAAGTGATACTCCCTTATCTTCCATATATAAAAAGCTGTAGCTACAACTTATATCGTTTCCTGTCTATCGTTAAACAACCATCTCGGTCTTATAATCATTACTCCGTAACGAGTGAGGCACGATTAAGCCTCTATATATAGTAGTCAAAGTCAAGTAATTTTGTACTATTTTGGGGGTAAAATAAAGGGGTAAAATATATAAACTCTAATATTGCTAGAGTTAAAAAAATAAAAAAAGTTTTTTTCCGTCAAGTAATAGACCTTTTAAAAGGCTTAAATCGTCAAGTAGATAATCTCTTTATTATATTAGTTATTATCTCACTTGATCTATCTATAGCATCAGCTACTCCCTGTTTACTGATTTGGAAATCCCTACCTATATCACTATAAGATTCCCTACCCATGTAGTATTTAGCCATAAATAGCTCTATTTGCCTATGTGTAGCCTCTTGTGCGAATAAGATACCTGCTAATAAGAGATTCATTTTATTATTCTCTAATTCTTTAATATCCCATCTTTCTTTATGATCTCCATCGTATCTGCCACACATTTCGCATGGTTCTATTTTGTTCATGTTTACCTCTGGTATGTGGTTAGGGTAAACTAGTGGGTAAACGCCAACCTACCCACTAGATTCATTTATCAGCCTCTTCCTTTAAAATCTTTTTTTAAAAAAACTTTGTCAAAAGAGACTATTGGCTTTTACACCAATTCTTTTATTTTAGTAGTTAATTCATCTACTTTTTTTAAATCTGTTAATTTAAAATGTCCTAATTCTGATAAGAATACAAGACATTCCTTTAATAATTTATCTTTATTATCATCCATTAATATGCTCCTCGTAACCATTTATTAACATTTTCAATTTTAAATAATTTTTTACCATCTTTTTTAAATGGTTTTAAATGTTTTTTGTCTATTGCCCTTCTAACTGTCATTTCACTCATAGATGAATAAATAGCTATATCCTTAACAGTTAATAATGGTCTTACACTTTCTTGATTGTTAATTATATAATCAGCTTGTGCATTTATTGCCCTATTTTGGTGATTTATTGCTTTTTTAATTTTAACTAACTCTTCTAATATTTTTACTTCAAATGGGTTTCTCATTTATATCTCCTGTTTATTTAAAAATTTTGCTATTCCATCTGCTGATATATTTATTATATGTTCAAATATTGGTGGGTGATTCATTATTATTGGTGCATCATCATATAGACATTGTGCAAAAAAAACAGCAGTATCTCTATCACCAAACCATTTGTTTGTATCTCCTATCTTTACCATATATATTCTAATTTTATTTATTTGTTTGCCCATAATAATCCCATATTAAGTTATAAATAAATGTTCCAATAAAAAACCATAGTAATAATCCTAAAGGTATTAAAACCAAAGCTGTAGCTAATGCTAATAGATTAATAATAATCTCATATAAGTTTATAATAATCATTTGCACTTTACACAGGTTTCTCTAGGTTTACCATAAGTTGGAAAATCATAATACCAATTAATTTTACTTTTACTTTTACTATCCCAACCCACTTTACTACAATTTTCCCAAACTCTTTTACATTTAGTGCAATATTTAAGATGATCATCTTTTTTACTGCTAAGTTTTTTTTGATTTCTAATTTTTCTATTTTTGTTACTATAATAATCTAATACCCTATCTGTAATCTTTACTTGATCTTTATATAAACTCATATTATCCCCCCATTATTGAATTAAGTGTTTCTTCTGTGTAATCCTTACCCTTGTAAACTTTTGGCTGTTCTGGTACAAATTCAACCCCACAGCAAGGACTGCTTTTATAGAACTCATCTGCTTTTAAATACATAGCATCAGCACATTTTGCACAGTACCCCTTATACATTCCAGATGGCAGTAATCTAAATTGTTTCTTTTTATTAATAGTCTGTACTATAGGTTTAATCACAGCATCATCCCATCTTTCATTATTTAACCACACATCTAAGGCAGGTGTAAACTTTGGATCAGTATCCTTCCAATTATTATCAACTTGGTTTTTAAAAGCTGTGTAAATCTCATCATGGTTTTTCTTTTTAACAGCAAGTATATACTTTTGATAGGCTTTCTTTTTACTAACTTTTTTAGGTACTAATAACCAAAGTTTTTCAAACTCTTGAGCATATATATTATTTCTTTCTTTCTTATCATTCTTGTTTTTGTATCGGTTCTGTATCGGTGCTGTACTCGTTAGTGTATCGTTTTGATTTTCTTCAATCTGATAAGTTGTGTAATTACAGATACTTACGACATTTTGACCTGTATCCGTTTTTACTTCAATCATTGAACACTTTTTTAACAGGTTTATAAACCTCTGAACCTTACCTATACTCCAATTCCAACGCTTAGATAGGTATCTAAATGAGGCATCTATTTCACCTTGCTGTAATATAACTTCTTCACCTTTTATGAACTTTGTACGCTCTTTATGTGTAGCCATTAATAATAGATCAAGCCATGCTTTTAGTTGCTCTGGTCTATCCCAAATAGGGTTATCTTGTATCTTACGATGAAGTTTTATCCAACCATTACTCACCTAATAAACTCTCCATAATAAAATCAAAATCTGCATCTATAAATTTTTTTAAAGTATTCTTTTTAATTTTAAGATCATCATACCACTCTCTACCTCTTTGCTCTACTGCCCACTCAAAGAACTCAGCAGGTGTTTTGTGTGCAGAAAAATTAGGACTAAATACATGACACCCCACGCATAAACAGAATCCATTGTCTATATCCCACCTTAATACTCTAATACTCCTAGAATAAAAGTGATGTGCATTTAACCTATTAGTCTTTCCACATACCTCACACCTGCCATATTGCCTAATCCTATCTGACCAAGCATTATCTAACTTTTTAATAAGTTGTTTTTTCACTAAAAAGGTAGATCATCATCATTAGGATTACTATTTTGTTCTTTTTCATGCTGTTCTTTTTCCCATTCTTCAAATCCATCTACAGCTATTTCCATTAATTTAAATGTAAAATGATTAATAGTTTGTAAATAATTTGGTTCTTCATCATTAGCACACATAGCAATACTTAAATTAACAGCCTCTTTTAAGCACATTCCCCATTTTATCTGTAAATCACGATTATCATTTTTAATAACCCTGTTGTGATTATTTACTTTAGTATTACTTTCATAAGTATCCCCATCTAATGATTTAACATCTAAACCTGTATATTTTCCCTTCTTACCCTGCATTTCTTTCATTTTTAATTGTACCTTACTACCTTTTTTGTATTTTACTAACTGCTCATATTGATACTTAGTTAATTCAATCTCTGTATCTTTACCATCATTTAAAAAAACCCACTTACTATCCCTTTCACTATAAAACCATTTTATGCCACTTCCATCTGTAACATCATTTCCAATACATTTTATAGGAATAATAAATTTTTCTTTATCCCAATTATCTAATTTTACCTCTGCATTTATAGGGTTATCTAATAACTCCAGATAAATACCTTTATCAAGATGATGCTCTTGTTTTAATTGAAAAGCCATATTTCTCTCCTACTTTTGTTAATTAAAGTCTTAATAATTGGTTAAATACAAAACCCAACCAGAAACATATAAAGTATGGTGCTATACGTTGTACCCAATACATCAAATAATTAAATAAATCATTAATAAAATTTGCCATAATAATATTCCTTATTTAAAAAAGTTCTTACTGTATATGTTACATCAATTTTTTCACCATTAGGCTCAAATAAAACCTCTGATAATTGAGGCTGTCTATCTTCATATTGTTTAAACCTGTCTTTAATGCCATCTAATAATTCTTGCATAGTGTTGCCCATAGCATTTGTAAAAGCAAAACTATTTTCTGTTTCATAAATAATTTCTGCATGAAATAAAAAACCATGAGGTACATTTTTAATTACTTCTTTACTTTGCACTTTCTAACTGCTCCATGCATTCTTTTAATAAATTTTTAAAATCTTCTATATCTTCTGGTGATTTTTCTTGGATCACATTACTAACTGCATCTTTTATATTCATCTTATCATGCTCTCTAGGCTCTGTAAATGGCTCTAAAACGCTGTAATCTTCTACATCTATAACCCAACCCTTACCATACTTAAAATAATCGCATTTAGTAAGGTTTTTTGTTTTAACTAAATAAGTACCACCATAGTTTTTATCTTCAATAACTAGCTTAAATCTATCCAACCCTGCTATTTTTCTAACAGCTACAGATATAGCTTTAAAAGGATATTTACCCCACATGATACTTCTAATGTTTATAGTTAGCATATTTTAGACTCTTCTAATGTAGGAATATTATTATCTTTTTCAATGTCATTTACTAACTCAGATAAAATATCTATATCAATAGTATTATCAATAACTACATCTGCTTTTATCATCTTAATCACTTTTTTTAATGATTTCATAATCATCGTGAACTGTTCGTTGTTGCAAAGAATAACTTTCCGTATTGGGTTCTGATCTATATATTCTAATAGTTCTTTTCGTGTATTGATTGACCTCATTTTCAAGTTCCTCTACTTGGTTATCTATTTCATCAAATAATTGCATTATCTGGATTCTATCTAAATCTCCCATTTCACCAGATGCTAAAAATCTTATTGTACCTAGTCTTGATTTAATTAAATCAGCGAGAGAGTTGAGAGCAATACCAGAATACTTTGCGGAGTCCTCTGGCAACAAGAAGGAAAAAGCACCCCCAACTCTCTCATCACATACCTTTTGATAGCCACTTTTAGTTTTATCGAATGCAAAGGCTCTGCTAGAACACTCGATGACAGCATTTCGGTCATCACTATCTGCTAACCTATCACTAGTAAATAGATTCAGTATGTATTTAATCATTTATTAATTACCCCCTTTATGTCCTGTGTTGTCATGTAATTCAATATGACATCTGCAACAAATTACCACACATTTTTTTATTTCTTTTAAAATGTTTTTCCAACTATACCCATCTCTAATCATATTTCCTACATTGTGTTTTTTGTTTTTTCTATGATGATGAAATTCCAATGCCCATGTACTAAACCTATCATTTGTTTCTTTTGAATATCCACAAACTTTACACGAGCATTTTTCTTTATATTCTTTTAATCGTTTTTGATTTGCTCTTTTACTGTTTGGCAAATCTTTTTTATGTCCATGATAACAACTATTGCCATCCTGCCCACATAAATGCCTACGATATGGTTGCCCATTTCTATCTAAATTATTTTTACCATCAGCTAATGGAAAAATCTCGATAGGGTAATTAACACCACAACCCTTACAATCTCTAGTATCTATTTGCATTTGATCCCCCTATAAATGTTGAAAGCCAACTTGTTGGCATTTCTCACCCATATTATCAGCACATTCTGTGCAAGTATGACTACCATAAACAACACCAATATATTTAGTGTGTTTCTTTTCACCACAAACATTACAATATAAATAAATAACCATCCTACTTACCCCTCAATCTATTATACATAATAGTAGCCTCATCAGCACAAAACTGCTGTATGTTTCTTGACCACCTTAAATAAGTATCTTTAATATTAGCACACCTTGAACAAGAACCAGATTTAGCTACTGTAGTTCTAGCTCCTGTGTGTTGGATCATAAGGGTTTTCATGCCATCATTTGCAACTTGTTCTAGCATCTTTTTAATAGTGCTTTCTACGGCTCTATTAATACCTTCGTATGATTCTGGACTTATTCTAAAGCCTTCATCTCTTACTAGATTTTTAACTTCGTTTTTCTTTAATAACATCCTACTTACCCCCTTCTATCTGTAAAAGACCACTATAAACATCCCATATTTTTTTATAACTATCAGTAAATGGATCAACCATCTCACCATTATTAATTTTTTCTAATTTTTGTTTAATGTTAGAAAAATAAGGTGATTGTAATTTTGCTTTACAAGCAATCAAATTTCTACCTTTTACTGTGTAAACCTCCCCTGTAACATCATCAATCTCAACTACAGAAACAATCCAAGCATAATGCATAGGTACAATTCCAGATAGCCAGGGGTAGTAATATATATGAGATGGGTATTTATACTTTTCTATTAAGTATTTTCTATTCCTACTAAGATTACCTGCTATTTTCTTATTTGATTCATAGACATAATAACCTGCTTTACTATACCTTTTTAATTTCGTAAGTGTTGGTTTTAATCCAACAGTAGGTATATAGTCATTTATTATTTGTGTTTGCATTTTGTATTCATCTTTCTCTGAAACCACCGAGGGAGATGAATACTGTAGGCTTGGATAGCCGAAAGAACCCTCGGTGATGTTCAAATTATTATTTATTTTAGTATTCATCTATAACAATAATAATAATACTAATAATTAGATGCAAGAAAAAAATAACCCACAATGTAGCGATAGACAGGATTCGTTACATCATGGGTTATTGGTAGCGTAATAATTTAACTGAGTTGCTCTCGTAATTTCAGAGATGCACTAAATCGTTGAAATGCTACTTCTGTGAATTTTATAGGTGAGTCTAGGCGTACATAATAATAATTAGAATCATCATAGTACACGAATTTTTTAAAGTTGGTAACATCCTGTTCAAAGCTGACCAGATTGTTTTTAAATGTTTCTGATATATTACTAAAGTTTAGTTGGAATGTGGTTTTAGGTTCATGTCTCTTATTAGCATATTCCACACCACCAAGTGATGTATTTAGGTCTGTAGCAAAGATTTCCTGTGTAGCTATACCTATATCTGGTTCATTCTCAAATGTTAAAGGCACACCAAGTATTACCTCGGTTAATCCAGAATATACACCATCTTCACTTCTTAAATACCAATATCTTGCAGTTTGAGATGATGCAGTAGAAATATCCCAACTTGCAGGGGGAGTTGTACTATTTATTGCCCACGCTACTCCAATATCTGAATTTGAACTACTATAATAAATCCATAAATCATTAGTTTCTTGTGTTGCACTATTATTGTGCATTAAAACATTTGATACTGTTTTGGCACTTCCTAAATCTATTCTTATAGCATCCTCATCATCAAAACTACTTACAGCGTGTCCTATAGATTGGTCTATTATACGATGTTCATTTGTAATAGCACTTGATGATAATGAAAATGTTGTTCCAGATAGAGTACCTGCTGATATTGTAGCATCTAATAAATTAACTGAATCATAATAAAACTTTTTAGCCATTTTTTATATCCCTAATAGTAATTTTTAAACTTCCTACTGATCTATTGACATCAGTAATTATAAATACATAGTCATCCCACCCTGTAGAACCTGCAAATGGTAATAATTCAGTATCATTATATGCAATAAAATCACCTACATCTAATCCTAAGTATTTAGGATTGATAACAGTTAATTCAACTATTAAACGAGGTTGCCCAAGAATGTGATCATAATATCTATAAAAACAATCATTTTTATCACTTTCATTACCCCTTGATGTATTAATAGTTGGACTACAATAAGCATCTAATGTAATTCTTTTTACATTTTCATCAGATGCTATATTATAATTATTTAATAATGATGAATCATTTGCAGATGTAGATGATGCACTAGATAAATATTTACTTTCAGCAGGATGCTTTTCGTATTCTATATCCATCTTTGTAATAAGATTATTTATAGGAGTTAATGAAATTCTAATATCTGATACATCATCTTTCCCTAATGTTTCACTTGCTGATGGACTATCTGGAATAAAGATATATTGAAATCTACCCTGTCCATCAAATCTACCTATAAAACCACCTTCATATTGTAATTTTTCTAGCACATTAATTAATGGTGTAGATTCTAAAACCCAATATCTAATTTTCCAATTTCTTACACTATTGATATTAAGTCCACTACTCCAATTTTGTGGAGTACCAGAATAGGATGTAAATCTTGTTAGTAAATCTCTATGAGCCTCATGTATCTCTGTAATAGGATTATTGCTATTCCAACCATTATCTTTTAATCCATCTTCGCCTGTGTATGCCATATCTATATCTTTAAATGTTTCTACAGAATCATCAAATAAAACCTGTAGATATACATCAGATATAGAAACATTACAGCTAAATGTTTGTCCACCTGTTGATGTTTCAGTTGCTGTTACTTTTACTAATATATAATTAGGATAGCTTGATGTATCTACAAATATCCTACCTTCAGATGTAACATCTGTATTTCCTGTATGAGTGGCAATTAATACAGCATCAGTATTATCATTTGAACTTGGACTATCACCCTCATACTTTACTCTTAATTTTACATTACCAGAGTTTGCAAAGTTTTCTATCTTATATGACACATAAACTTTCATTGAAGAGGAATGATCTATAATGCTACCAAAATCTAACTGAGGCATATTTAAATACATGTATCTATTAACTATTAGACCACTTGCACCAGATATGCTAAAGCTAGTTGTAGCAAAAGATGTAGAATCTCCATCTATTGCATTTTCGTCATTACTGAAAACAGCAGAACCAGACTCACCATTAAAAGGTGATCCAGAGTCTGAGTCTCTTGGTTCAAATGGTCGCATATTAATATATCTAACACCATTATCTCTAACCTCTGTAATAAATCCACCTAGTTTACTTACACTATTTGTTGATGTTTGTTCAACTTTTAAAAATAAATCTTTGTTTCTATTGTATAAATGAGCCTCAGAAGAGTTATTTGTACTTGCCTCAATACTTGTAGCAAATACTTTACCATCGTGCATAGTCTGAGCAAATGGTATAGGTCTTAATTTTTTATTTTCACCTGCTCCTGCATTATTTTCCTCAAAATCTCCATAAGAAACAGGAAAATATATATTATCATTATCAGAGCTACTTGTTTTTGTAGATGGGATTGATATTTTATCCCACGGTCTTTTAGCAATAATAGATAAGTATATCTTGTCTTGATTGTGTGATATTTGTTCTAATCTACCTGTATATATAAGAATACAATTATCCTCATATAATTCGTCATCTGGCTGTATTAGAATCTCTACTTTGCGATTAATATACTTATTTGTGGCATTAAATAATCTTTTAGAGAATTGATTACCTGTATTATCTATAAAATTAGCAAGTGTTAAAGATACATTAGATGTTTTTGCTGTTGATGTTTCTAAATTGATTGATTCTCTTATAGTAGCTTTGTTTAATACGCATCCTTTGTAATCAACATCCTCTACTACAGTATCATAATAACTAACACCAAAAAAATCACTAGCACTTTCATCATCATAGTATAATCTAAAAATCCAATTTTCTTTTAAAACTGTCTTTTCAGTAAATGCAGATGTTAAAGTTAAACTCATGCAGTACCTAAACTTTTAGCTCTTTCTATAGCAGGTATAATAGAGTCTACTACTGTTTCATCTACAAGTGGTGCAGATATATTAATTGTAATACCACTATTTGCTACCAGATTTTCTTGCTGTGCTTGATTTAATATTAACTCACCTGCTGTAGCCATTACAGGAACAACATCCCCTCTGCTTGGATCACCTTGAACTATACCACCTTGTGCAAATTTTGGTACTAATTTTTCAAATGCAGAAGAAATCATTGCTCCACCAATAGAACCTGTTATTAAACCAAATAAAGACTTTTCACCAACTTCTTTTGCAATATATCTAGCAACAGTTTCTGCAATTATGGATTTAATTAAACCTCTTACCCCAGATATGCTAGTTATAAATCTTTCTTCTTCAGCCATTCTAGCTAATCTAGATTGCTCGGTGTTTTCTTCATTTGCTTTTTTAACAATACCTAAAGCCTCTGCAATTTTTGGATAATCTTTTTTTAACCTATCAACATTTGCTTTTTCTATATTTTGATTTTTAAGTAATTCTTTTTGTGTTTCTAAATATTTATCAAATGCTGTTTTAGTATTATTGACAGCCTCTGGTGCATTTTCATAAGCATCAAACAAAATTTTAGCTAATTGTGCATTTACTTCTAATGCCTCATTCATTGTACCAAAACTAATAGCTCCATCTTTTGAGACATCAGCAGTTTCACCTAATGTAAGACCTAACTCTTTAGCTTTATCTAATATATCTTGTTTAGTCATATTTTCTAAGGCTTGTTCTAGTTGTATAACTTGAAATTCAGCATCAGTTAATACTTTAAAATCTTTTGCTAATTCTGCTAATCCTTCTCTAAAGTTTATTATATCACTTAAACCATTTGCAAAAGCTGTAACAACTTTAGAAACACCAATTACAGCAGGAGCTAATACATTACCTATAGCCTCACCTGCATCACCTAGAGCATTACTCATCTGTTGTAATGAACCTGTAAGTGTTTGTGCTTGTGCTGTTGCTGTACCACCAAATAGATCAGCCATTATCTCAACAGCTTTACCTGCTTTCATTTCTTCAGTAGTTAAGTCTCTAAGTTGTGGTATTAATTCACCAAGCTCACCAGATAAACCAGAGAATGTTTTAGCTGTATTTCTTACTGCTGATTCTAAACTGATACCTGTAGCCTCAGATAAATCTACAGAGGCATTTATAATATCTTTTATCTGTGTTTCACTAAAATCTAATGATGCTAAAAATGCTTGTTGTGTAATAATAGCCTCATCACCAAATGTAGTAACTCTCTGAAGTTGTTTTGCTTGATTTAGTAATGCGTTTGATGTTCTACCTAATGCTACAGATAAACCTCGTTCAGCTTGTTCTTGCCTACCTGCTAATTGTATTGCACTACTTAAACCATTTATTAGTCCTGTAGCACCAAAATATGCTGTAGATGCAATTCCAACAGCTTTACCCATTTTACTAATAGCACCCTCAACACCTCGTAATTCTCTTTTTGCTCTACTAGCACCTTCTGCTGTTACTTTTATATTAACTTTTTGATCTGCCATCTTTTTCCTGTTTGTGTTGTATTACTGATGCGAGTTCATTTTTAATAATTGTAAAGTAATCCAATTTGATTGCATCAGTTTCATTAAGTGATTTTCCAAGTGGGATATTATAGTCTTTGACATAGTGATATTCATTGATAAGGCTAAAATGATGTTCATCCAATATATATTTAGGATTTGCAAAAAGAGGCAATAAGTAATATAACTCCTGCCCAATAGTTCTTTTTGGATTATGTTCATTAACAACATCTATTATAACCTGCCAAATATCATCTAAAGTCTCAAAATCCCTTTGTTCATTTGTGATGGGGTTCAAGCATGAGTAGGGGAGGATTAATTGTTCGTGTGCATCTGGCTGTAAAAACCAATACCACACAGCATAACTTAAACCCCATCGGATTTTTTTTGGTTATCAGACAAACCTAAATACTCACTCATTATATTGGTAAGTATCTTTAACTGTACCTCATAAGGATATTCTTTAAGTGAGTTATCTGGATTATTAAAAGCTATCTCTGCTGTATGTCCTAATAGTAGATTAAACTTCTTTTGTGAAACATTATCTGTACCATTAGCATATACATCAGCAAACTCTCCCTGTAATCCTAACCTATCCACATAAGATATAGGCTTAATTTGTATGATATGACCATCAACTTCTATTTTCATTTCCTCCCCCTGTTATTAAGTTGCTATAATAGTTACTAAAGCACCAGAACCATCTGCTGTAGCTTGAAATGGTAAATTAATAAACACACCATTTTCATTAGCTGTATCTAGCTCATGCCCTGTGAATTTTGCAGTAGGTATGTCAAAATCAATACTAGAACCATCTCCAAGTGATACATTTGTGCTAGTACCACCTAAAAAGTTGTTTACCATAGTAACTGAATTATCATCCATCTTTACAGATATATTACCTGTTACATTGATTTGACCACCTCTATTGTATGACTCTGGCTCTCCTGCTATACTATTTACAGTTTTAAAACCTACTCTAGTAGCAGGGTTAGATATAGTAAGATCAAAAGAATTAGCTAGTACACTTGCACCACCTAATGATTGAGTAGAACAATCAAAAAAGCCTTTTGTATAATCTACTGCTGTAGCATTTTTTGCATTTGCCTCTGTACCTATCACAGGTTGATAGCCAGAAAAAAAGCTACCACTTGCTGTAAGCCTTCCACCATTTGCTGTAGGATTCATTGATAGCGTAAGCTCCTGCAATATTGCAGAGTGCATTGTTCTATCTTTATCTAAATCTGGACTAGATATTATTACACAAGCGTATTCACCTGTATCAGCACCTTCTTCATAAGCTACTGTGGCTTGATTACCTGTAATCTGTGCTGTTACAGAAGGTGAAGTATCTTCTGTAACTAATTGTAGTAATAGCTGTAATAAAGCCTCATTTTCTACAATATAATCACTAAATGACCATGAATATGTACCACCACCTCTTACAGCAATATGGTCTGTAGGTCTAAGTACTCTTTGTCCTGTTCTTTCTACAGGGGTTAATTGTACACCTGCACTAAAATCTATATCATTTACTTGTGCTAATCTCATTTTATATGGTGTAGAAGGCACAGTTGTAGCTCCTAAATTAGCTGTTTGTAAACCAATATATGCTTCAAATTGTTTACCAGAATATGTTGCCATTATTTTTTACCTTTCACTTCTTCGATATATTTTCCACTTATTAAATGTTCTGGAGCTTGTTTTAATTCAACCTCTTCACCTCTTTCAAGTGCCTCAAGATTCTCCTGCCCTAATCCTTGAAAGTTGTTCATTGCGTTTAATTCGTAGAACTTATCTGTTTTAATATATTTCATTATAAAGCCTCTAAGTTTGTACAGTTAAATGTTAATAATGCTCTTACTTTGCTTTCATCTTCTTCATCTCTTTCATATTCGACTGATTCAACTTCACCACCATGCCAAGTAGTATTATTATTAGCATTGTTATCTGGTGCAAATAAGCGTTTAATATGTTCTGCTACATTTGCCACCTGTTTAAAAATGTTTTCGGTGTAATTACCACCTGTATTTAATTCGTATGATATAAGTATAGTATAGGTTCTAGTCTGACCTTTACTTAATACTTCTAATAGATTGTCGCTGATAGGCTGTATCAAGATACTGTGATTGCCTTGATGCGAATCCATAAAAATAGGTATAGACATCTCTTTAGCCACAATGTGATGAACAGAGTCTATTACTTCAAATATCTTATTAGAATAATCTATCATACTATGTAAAGGTTAGCCATTTTTACAGGGGTATCAGCATCTCCTATCTCACCAGATACCTCCATTTCCCATGTTGAGTTTTGTTCTAGTAATCCACTTGACCAACGCACATACATCCCCCTACCAACATAATCCCATCCACCTGTAACTGTTTCATCTTTTACCATTTCTTCTACCTGTAAACCATCTGAATTAGAACCTTTAGTAGTATATGTTATAGATGATGTTGATCCTCTTGTAAGCGTTGCATTTGAGCTAGTTATTTTTATTTGGATTAAATCCCATCTTACTGTAGGTCTGCCACGAACATCTACAATATCTGATGTACTACTACCTACACTAACTCTTCTAACAATACCTTTATTTTTATCAAGTGATTCCTGTTGGCTAATTGTTACCTCACCACTCCTTAACCTATCTAAAAACCCTGTATTTTCCTCATTTGTTACTTTAGCCATCAATCTATTAGATAGTTCCTCATCGTAGCTTTCTGTAATAAAACTAGCACATACATACGCTGTACATCTTACAATGAGTTCTGGATATAAATTATTAGTAGCAGATGAATAACCCTCTCCTGTTCTGGGGTAGATTGGTATTCCTGCCATACTCCTAACAAAATCTGAGGCTCTAGCTATATTTTTAGTAAGGTTAGCATCTTGATCCTCACCAAACTCCCATACACTACCATTAAGTGTATTGGCACTCCCACCACCTATATAATATTCTAATCTGCCATCAGCCTCTACATATCTCCATTGATCGTCTGATGAAGGTTGTCCACTTTGTTCTGCACCTAAATCTTTACCATCTTTAAATAATACGCTAAATCCACTTCCACCTGCTGAATATAGATAAAACAAATGAGATACCCCAGATGCTACCCAATTAGGAGCTAATATTGATCTTTGGCTAAACTTACCTAGTTCTGGTAAAATTTGTTTTACATCTGATTGTGAACAATATGATGCCTCGTATGTACTCATTTAAGCCTCATTATGGTTAAAGTCTAAAACCTCAAACTCTACTAAGTTCTGTAACCTATATATAAGCTCAGCAACTTCACCTGTTGTTTTAGAACTTGGTGATATTAAATCTGTTAATGTTATTTGTTTAGATAGCTCTATGCACTTGTTTAAACTTTCAAAAGTGTTCAATAGTTCTATCTCTTCATTAAATACTTGCATAAACTTCGTATTCTTATCCATTTATTACCTCTCCCCAAACAGTTGCCTGTCCTTTTACTATTTCTATTGTCTCAACTTGAAAATTTCCTCTAGGCTTATCAAACCATGTAACAATACCGAAAGCATGATTCCAATTATGTAGCCTACCCCTTAACCATTTATTTTTTTCTGCACTCATATCTTTTAAACAACCCATTGACCACGCTCCAATTGTTCCAGAATCCAATTTAGTAAGCGAATGACGTTGTATATCATGGGTATGCCCATAAATGATATTAGCTCCATAAGCCTCCAAATGTTTCTTTGCATGGTATGTAGTAGCGTATGCTCCATGTATAAAGTTTACTTTTCCTAATTTTAAAGGTTGATTGTAACTCAAGTATTTATAACCTCTCTCATCCCATTTACACGCTTTTTTAAAAGTGTGATGTCTCATATATGGATACTTTTCAACAAATCCGTAGGTAAGCCACTCATCGTGATTTCCTGCACAGATATAGCGTTCTACGCACCCTATTTTATCAAGTACAGCATCAAACTGATCTATACCTTCATTGACTTGTTTTATCTCCTCATTAATTAAAGGTAGTTGATATTCCAAAGGCGGTGATTTTTTACCTTTATATCTCCATGCTGAAACAGTCTCCCACTCTCCTACATCACCTAAGTTTATAAATATATCTGGTTTAATAAGCTCTAAGGCTTGTAAAACCACATTTACAGCACTTTGATCATGTATTGGAAAGTGTTGATCTGGTATTACTATTGCTTTTTTCAAAAAACTATCTCCTACCCCACTTTTTTTTAGGTTTTTTAGGACACTTAGTCATAAACTGTATCCTGTTTTCATTTGTTGCTAACCCACAATAATCAAAATCCGTTTCTTTAGTTGCAAAAGGACAAATCCTATCTATTTTTATGCAATAACTAAACAACTATCCTAAAATCTCTATATGCACAAGATCATCAAAACTATTATCCTTAATTTCCCCATCAGAATCCCAATCTCCACCCCACCTAACATAATAACCTAACTGTTTTGCTATTCCTCTAATCATCCCACCCATATAATGGAATCTTTCTCTATCATTCCAATCTATTGGATAAGGTGCTACATCTACAGCTTTACCTTCAAGATGTTTAGAGTATTTTGTTTTTGTAGCACCTTTTTTTAGTAGTTCTTCTTGCCTCTCTGGTGATCTTATACCCTCAATGATAGTTACATCCATAATTTCAATTAGTCTATCTAAGACCTCTCTTAATCTAGGATCAATACCTACCATTCTTTGCTTTGATCTTTTACCAAATCTAGGCATTACTTTTTCTTTCTTTTTTTACCAAATTTAAACATTGATTTCTTCTTTTTCTTTCCTTTGCTCTTATGAGCTTTTTTTCCGTAGTGTGATGGCATTATGCTCTCCTAACTTTCTTTGCTACTCGTTTTGTATACCTTGCTCTAGTCTTTCCTTTTTTGGTAGCCTCTCGTTTCTTGCGATTCGTGTAGGCTTTTTGTCCTTTAGTTAAAGACTCTCTTACTTTTTTAGGTAAGTATCTACCTCTTTTTGCTCTGGGTTTTTTAGAATCTCTTTTGCTAACATAACCCCAATCCTGCTTACTCCACTTAGTAAGTGAATTTTTAGATGATTTCCTACCCCTGTAACCCCCACCTGCTTTTTTATATCTTGCTGTGGCAAGTTGTGCTTTTCTAGCTGTCCAAACACCTCTTCTACCACCTTTGCTACCTGCTTTTACTCTGGCTACAATGCCTTTCCATAATTTTGGTTTTGTACGCTTAGTTGCCATTACTTTCTCTTAGTCTTAGATGGACTCCATTTAACACGATTTGCCCAATATGCAGGACTTTTACGACCTCTAGCTATATTTTTACGATGCCTAGCCTTAAATGCTCTGCGTTGTGCAGGAGTCTGATTAGTCTTACTGCCTTGCATACCAAATCTTAAAAGTTTAGTTTTAAACTTTCCACCTTCCTTATATCTTGCTAAAACAATATGCGATTTTTTTGGATGATTTGGAGTTCTTTTTGGCTTGTTAAAACCTTTAAGTCCAAAGCGTTTTAGTCTGGGATCACGAGCCATTATTTTTTAGCCAAATCCTCTAATACATCAGTTAGCCAATCAATCATTTTTTCTAGTAGTTCCTGTTCTTGTGATTCGTTTAAGAATGGCAGATTTAATTTTTTATTTATCTTTGTAGCTAATTCTTCTTTTAACTCATCTGATTGTATATAACTAATAAACTCATCTTGGTACTCTTCTACAATATGATCTTTAGCTTTATCAATAATTTTAGCTAATACTACTTTTTTTAACATCTATATCTCCCTTATGTTTTTTATTTTATATCCTAAATAAATAATGGTCATCACAGCTACTAAACATTGTAAGATTAGACTTACTTCAGCTAGTGATAAACCATAATTAAATAAACTTGCAAATGATACTTTTAAACTATCCATTACTTTCCGTTAATTCTTCCCTGCATATAATTAATTTGATTACTTAACTCATCTATAGTTTCAGTCATCTTTTCATGCCTTCTGTCTAGTTTGTCATGTAAAGACGATTTAAAGGAATTAATTGAATCAATTAACTTAACAGAGATATTCATTGTATTGTTAATCTCACTAGCCATCTGGCTTAAATCTGCTCTAATAGACTCTAAATCATCTGATTGTTCCTTTTGTGATTTAATAAGATTTAATATCATAAACCCAAACAGGCAGAGGCAAAAACCAACCGCTCCTATTTGTAAATAAGCATCTGCAAAGGTTTCAATCATCTAACTCTCCGTATCTCCCTGTTCATAAAGTAATTATGATTAAAATCATCTTCTGTTAATACTATTTTTTCTTTCTTTTTAAAATATTTAAAGGATTTAAATCCACTTCTAAAGATTTTTTGTACCATGCTTGTATCTCTTCTATCTCAGCATCATGTATTTTTCTGAGGTCATCAACTCTTTCTGTAAGACTGTTAATTCGTTCTTCAGCCTGTCTAAGTCTTTGTTCATACTTGAAAATGATGCCACCAAGAACAATACATCCAACAAGAATATTCCTAACCCAATGTAGATTAATACTGATAACTGCATTATCTGATATAGTTCTAATGTTTGCTGAACGATAGGTTTTTTCATCACTCATACCTCATAACCTGCAATAGACCAACCACTATCACATGATGCAAAAATCATTATCCCAAATACAAATGCTAAAAACATTATTATTTTTATGTAATCGTGTATATCGTCTGAACTCATGGTTTGTAATACTTATAAAAATCTTCTAAGTTTTCTTGATCTACTACAATAAAGATAGGACTTACAATCGCATTACCTGTTCCAGAGCCACCTACAATAGCATATAAATATCTGCCATCTTGATAGGGTGATTTAATTGTGTCATTATCAAATAAATGCAGAAAGCTAGTATCACTAAATACAGGTACATAAGTACCTTCTAACACCTCATTTACCTCTATTCTGCGATTATTATTGTAATCATTAACCTCACCTATGCTTACTGTTCTATGAGGCTGTGAAGGGAATTTTCCCATACCATTTATTTCTACCTGTTGATTGTACCACATTGAGGATGCTTTGACTATTTTTTCCAGATTAGCCTTAGTTTGTTTAGCTTTAGCTCCCTCACCGATACGACTAAAAGCAGGAGCAGAGGTAGTTGCCAAAGTAGCCATGATAGCCATAGTAACTGCGAACTCAGCAAGACTATTGCCCTTATTACCCACTCCACTCATCCTTTTTCATTTCTTCAAGAGCCTCTGACTTACTAAGTAGTGTAATGCCACTAATACCATTAAGCTCTGCAAATGTGCCATCTTGTATAGGAAGTTCATACTTAACTATTACTTTACTATTATCATTATTCCATCTTGGACTACCAAGTTTACCCAACTTAAATGCTGACTCTTTCCATGATGGATTTTGCAATGTAGTTTTATCTATTTCTTGCTCTGTGTATTTATACTCTTCTTCTACTTGTGGTACAGAATGAGGCTGTAACATCAGTTTTTCTAATAGTTCAGCTTTGGTATCGCTTGATGAATAATCTACGCTACAATCATCCATATACGCTTTTATTTCAGCTTTTGTGTTATCTTCTGATGGGTAGTAATCGTATTTGTCTACCATTCTTTTACCTGTCTTTTCTACATCTTTATAAGTGTACTCATTCCAAGATAGTTTATCACTTTTTTTTAATTTACTTGGAAGTTTACCTTCCCATTTTGCTTTTGTTAAAATAATATAGATCATATTTTTCCTTTATGAATTTTTATGGCTACCTTTCCCTGCTTTATAGTTAGTAGAGATTTCAGATGCTGATAATGCACGATTGTAAATTCTAATTTCATCAATTAAGCCATCCCATAAATCATTTGAATCTGTTCTCGCACTTCCAATTTCAACAGGGTGCGTGTTTTCTGCAAAGTTACTTTGAGTTCCACCACCACTTGCACTACCATCAATATAAAAAGTTGTTGTTGTGCCACTATGAACTTGAGCTACATGATGCCAATTATTATCATTAATAGTAGCATTACTTATCACTTCTGAACTGCCATCAAAAGAACCAAGTTTTCCATCATCAGAGCCTGTAATAGTTACAAAAAAAGAATAGTTTACATTTGTGTCAGAACGTTTACTTATTATCCCTCTGTAATCAGATAAATCTTTTAGTTTAACCCACGCTTCTAAAGTAAAATCAGCACCTATTGATAAAGATTTTGTATGAGGAATTACAAGTTTTTCTCCGTCTATAAAAGCGTTTAGTCTTAATACATTATTTGTATCTGTTTCAAAATAAAACCCAAGTCCATCTCTGTTTGAGTTAAGTCCTTCTCTGATTGTTATAGAATCTGGACTTCCTGCAACTGTGCCATCGTTGCCATCGTTAAGTACAAGTGTACCATTTATTGTACCATCGCTACTACCAACAAGGTCTTTTACTGATGATGCATTATTTAATTCCCAATAATTAATAATTCCAGAATTAGATACTTCACTACTGTTAATACCTGCGTTGTATATTGCTTCTATTTCAGATTGTGATTTAGCAACATTATATAAACCAATACTTTTTATATCACCTTCCCAATTAAAAGAAGATGATAATATTGCTCCAATTATAGCTTTTTTACCACTTAAATCTAAACTATTTGGAAATGTACCACTTCCTGTGCCTAAATCAACTCCATTAAGATATAATTTTGAATTTGATTCACTACTTGCATCATATACAGCTACCACATGATTCCATCCTAAATCTGAAAATGATTTAAATGCAGTCCAATTACCACCATCTAATCTAAATGCCAAATTACCAGCACTTGAATACCATAGATTTATTTGACCATGAGAGCCACTAAAATCGCCAATCTCAAAAATTCCTCTTGTTGTTCCTGTACTTGCAAGTTTAAACCACGCTGATATTGTTAAATCATTTGAGTAACTATCGCCTAATGATGTACCTATAGCAGTCCCACAATCAATATAATCTGTGCTATCAAAAGTTAAAGCACTCCATCCTCGTCTATCTTGCCAAGTAGATACGCCATCATTACGCCAATAACCTAATAAGTTTCCAGACTTACTATGTGTAGTAGCATCGTATGCGACACCATCGTTAAATAGTTCTTGGACTTGAGTGGCAGATAAAGCATAGTTCCATAGAGAAAAATCATCAAAAATATTTATTTGTGCAAATGCAGAAGTTCCTGCACCATAAGTTCCAATATATCTAATAGATTTTAAATTAACTGCACTATCAGAAGAAATATCATGTGATGATAATAAAACTCCATCTACATAATAAATTAAATTTCCACTTCTATCAGCACTAATTACTATGTGTCTCAATTTACCATCATTAAATGTTGCACTGCTTGGAAGTGCTGATGATGTAGCAGTTAAACCCCCATTCCATCTTAATTGAGTAGTTCCTTCTCCATGTACACTCCATTGCGTAGTTGAAGAATTATCTGAACCAAATAATCTTTTATCTGTAAGTGCTGTTAAAGTACATAGCCAAAATGAAATACTGAAATCAGATGTACCAAGTCTGGGAGAAGATGTACTTAAATCAACTTTATCATCAATCCCATCAAACAACATCTTCTGATTATATCTCATCAATGGTACTTGTGGTACTACAGGTTCATTTACCGCAGTCTCAAATCCAGATGAGGATATTCCTACTTCTTTAATTTCAAAATTACTTATTGTAAAATTATAAGTACCATTAACTACAAATCTAAATGATGGTCTTCGTGTTACTGTTGATGTTGGAGTAAATGTATATGAGTAGTTATTTGCTGATGAAATTAAAGTATACGATAAAATACTATCAGCACTACCTGCTGTTCCAGAAGTAACTCCAACAAAAATACTACCTATAGAGCCACTATTAATAGCAAGTGTAAAACTCATTTGATATGTTTTACCCGCTACAAATGATATTTCATCTCCATAAGCATTATCATCATTACCTACACTTGCATCTGTGTTTACTGCTGTAAAACCATCTGCTGATGCTCCTGTAAATCCTACTAAATCAGAATTATTCCAAGTTCCTGTCTGTAAATCATCCCCAAAGAAATTTGTAGTAGCGTGGTTGCCCATGAGGACTTTTTTGACTGATACATTGTCTATATATCCTTGCCAATTACCTTCTGCATAAAAGTTTATAGCTTCTACTGTACTACTTCCTGCAATTATATATTCTGTATAAGTACCAGAGTCATATATATAAGTAAAGCTACCTGCTCCAACTCTTACTCTTAAGTTACCACCAGACTCTTCAACTACTGTAAATTGTACTTTATACAATCCACCTGCAACTATAGTACCAGAACTTTTATTAGCTCTTGCAAATATTCCTGTAGTAGCTGAACCATCAACAATTCCAAGAGCATTATCTCTGTAAACCCAACCTGTATCATTACTTGTAAAATCAGATATTCCACTATCAAAGTTTCCATCTGACATTATTTCACTACCCAACCCTTTTTTACTATGGTCGAAAACTGTGCTTTGTGGACTTTCTGGGTTACTCTCAATCATAGGATACCAAGCTACAAGATTATCTTGCACTGCACTTGGTGTGTTTTCTGGTTTTCTATAAAGTTCAGTTACTTGTGCCTCTGTAAGTTGAGCATCAAAAAACTTTACATCTGCCATACTTCCATAATAAGGATTATGACTTGCATCGTAACTTCCACCTATATAATCTGTTTTAAATACATTGTCAGCACTTGTTTCTTCTTCTGAATGCTTTTCACCATTAAAATATAATTTCATAAGATTATTACTATCTCGTGTAATAGCTAAATGAAACCAATCTCCTATTGTAAATGGTATAGCAACAGTATCTCCAAAATAATCTTGACCATATATTCTGATAAATAACCTATCATGTCCATGAAAACGAATGTAATTATTACCGTCATGTCCAAATATATAATTAGTAACTAAACTTTGACGTTTAAACCAACCAGAAATAGTAAAATCATTTTCTATTTCAATAGTATCAATATTTAATTTATCAACTACCCCATCAAATACTAATGCTCTGCCACCAAAGACATCTGCGTGATCTGCAATGTTAGCAGTAAGTTTAGGAGAATTAGCGTATCCAGAATTAATTGTCGTAGCCATTATAAAAGCACTCCTGTATTTGAGGTAACTTGTTTTATTGAAAAATTAGATACTGTAATTGACCTATTTGTTCCACCAGACCTAAAACCAATGTATCTTGTTGCAGATGCATTTGCTTTTAAATAAAATACTTGATTACCATCACCTAAAGAACTTTGAGCTAAATATGGAGTTGATGCTTGAGTATCAAGATGATTTGCAGAACTTAGACCTCGAAGTTGTACTGATGAAACTGTGTTTGAAGTTGTAAATGTAATTTTATACAAAGCATTAGCTACAGCAGTAAATTCAGTTCTAAATGTTTCATTACCTACAAATGTACCACTTGAGCCACTTGTAGCAGTAACAGTATTAGCTGATGCATCATAACTAAAGCTACCACTATAAGGTGGGTAACTACTTCCGTTACCATCATTTGTCCATCCATTAGTAAATAACTCACTACCCAACACTTCGCCTGTAGTTACATCATCAGTACCATTACCTCTTGAACTATCTCCATCGAGTGGATAGTACGCAACGATGTCGTTAATTACTTCTTTTAAAGAAAGATTATCAAGATAAATTATTTCACCACTTCCCATATTTCTTGTATCAATATAAGTTGTAGTTGTGTTTTCTGCTGTAAAATAAATTGATTTTGTAGTAAAACTTGTTTCAGTTATAACTTGAGGTGAGCCAGATAAAGTGCTTATTGTAACATCAACCGATGCCCCACTACTAACTTTTGCATCAAAAGTAAATTTATATGTTTTTCCAATAGTCAAATTTGATGATAAATCACTTGCATCTTTAAGCCATAGATAAGCACCTCTTGCATCATTTACATAAGTTATTTTTAAAGCACCAGAGTCATTAGCTACTGTGTTACTACCATAAACAACCCACGAATGCGTACCACTATCAAATGTACTTGCATCTGCATCAAATAACTCACTACCCAATGTACTCTTTACATCAGCAGGAATCTTTGAGTATGATGTAGATTCAAGGACAGATTGTAGCTGAGATTGCGAAAGCTCTCCTGCCCATATTCCTGCTTGAGATATATTGCCTAAAAAATTTTCTGCAATAGCACTTCCTGTCCAACCTATTTTCAATGTGGCTGTGCTTATTTGATTTCCATTTCCTTGAGATGCAGTATTATCTAATATACCATTTATATAAAACTTTTTATTACTTCCAGATTGTACTAAAGCTACATGAGTCCATTCTTTATCTGGTATAGCTGAATTACTAAGAACATTATCACTACCATTCCAACTTCCAAGTTTTTCATCATCAAATTTTACATATAATTGCATCTCTGTATTAGCACTATTCCCATCATTAAGCCTCACTCCAAATATTCCTGCGTGATTAGTATTTGTTGCATCGTGATATATCCATGCAGTTAATGTAAAATCACCACTTGAAAAATCATATACATCAGTACCAAACTCTACATAATCTGTATCACCATCAAAACTCGCACTACCATTCCCAATATTGTCCGCTTGCCCCTCTTTAGCTACATCAACTGCACGAGGTAAGATTGGTGCATTGCCACCATATACATTAGAATTAATTGTTGCTCCAAAAGTAGAACCATGATTAGTTCCTTTAGAATCTAATTGATAGTTTGTTTCTTGTACTAAAATATCAAAAGTAATACTCCAAGCACCTGTTGTACCATTTAATGAAAGAAATCCACCATTAAATCCTGTATAGTAATATACAATAGTAGAATTACCATCAAATGAAAAATCCCCTTGATAGCCACCACCAGTATTAAATCCATTGTGAAATAGTGCATTTATAGTTCCTGTTTTACTTGTAGGGGTTAAAGTCATTTTATATGTTTTACCAGCAGTTGTAGGAAAGTCAATGCTTGGTCTATAAGATTGAGTTCCTGTACCATCGTTAGTAACTGTAAAATTAAAATTTCCATTATGCGTAGCAGTTTGAGAACTACCTTGTGTTGCCCATGTTGTATCTGTAAACACTTGTTCACTTAAAGAATCTGCATCTAACGCCCACCATGCTACTAAACTTGTTTTTTCTACACCCTTTAGTTGGCTATAGGATTTGTTTTGTATGGAT